>Ga0325404_1004035_pt1 | contig 15654 bp, 12 predicted proteins | sample PopdelMetagenome_18_FD_205664 | JGI IMG/M metagenome (GOLD analysis project Ga0325404, IMG submission 205664) | Populus deltoides microbial communities from Bellville, Georgia, United States - Xylem-Control-R1 | ecosystem: Host-associated > Plants > Phyllosphere > Stem > Wood/Secondary xylem... | reverse complement strand
AAGGCTTTGTATAACTAGGACAGAAGAAATACATGGCATGGAATAAGGCTTTGTATAACTAAGATAAGGCTTTATGTTTTGGCCGGGGGAGGCTACTGGAACAGCCTTTTTTGTCTATTGTCGTAAGGATTGGAGTGAAAGATTGGCGTAATTGGTTTTCATGATATGGATTTCACTTGCCGATTTGCAGTCTGGGGTACGTTGGGGTTTGCTGCGGTTGCTCTTGCGATGATGGAGTATGGTGAAAGGTGACGGTTGGACCATTGTGGAATTAAGTTTTTTGGATTTTTTTAATTATGTGATGTTGAACGTTCAAAAAATTGTTGGTTGTGCTTTTTTTAATGGATATGATAATGATCGTTTAGTACTTTAGTGTTTGTTTGGGAATTCGGTCAATCACGTTCACGCACACGGTTAATCATATTCCAAAATGAATTTTTAATATTGTTTTACTTTTAAAATATAAAGCATAGTTGATTTTAATTGGGTTTTTTTTATATCTAAAAACAGAATTTGGTTAATATATATTATGCTTTGCTTTGAAACCAAAGCATGTGTTAATTTGAAATAAAACTGTTTTGTTTTTTAAACAAAGTAGAGTTTATTTGATTTATTACAGGTTTTTTTTATTTAATTAAATGATAAATTTCTCCATTATTTTTTTAGTTATACATATTAAGATGCTAGTGCTTTACATAATTCTAGTTCAAGATTATTTTATATCATTGTATTTACTTAACAATGTGTCTATATATATTATCATTCTATATAGTTTTTTTATTTATTTTTTTAAACTTAAGAATCACTCTTATAAAAACATATGCTTATATCATATGAGTTTAACTATACATCATTTAATATAAATAAAATATATTTTTAGAATATTTGTAGTTATGCTATAGTATTTATTAGTCATTTTATATCTCTAAAGCACATAAAAATAATTGAACTAAAACTATTTAACTATCTTAAATATTTATAAATATAACATAATAAATCTTAGTATATCATAGCAATCGCAACACAACTTTTGAATAGTAATATAAAATTATTACTGAAACCTTACCTAACAGCTTAAACTATTGGTTTGAGATGAATATTCTTTGACATTTAAAGCACTGGGCAGGAACCATCGCAATGCTTTATTTTAATTAAATAGTTAGATTCCTTTTATCTGTACCGGTTCTGAGTCGATTATTCGAAATCCGAGGAAAGCCTCTGAAGGGATCGTTCCCTGGCCGGCATGCGACGACCCACTCTCGCCGTGGGAGCAGCTCGAGCAATTCACTAGCATTCGACGGGTTTAAGATTGGAACCCCCGAGCCTAGCCCCCAGGGCCAATCCTTTTACCGAGGTTACGAATCTATTTTGCCAACTTCCCTTGCTTACATCGTTCCATTAATCAAAGGTTATTCACCTTAGAGACCTGATGTGGTTATGATTACGATTGGGTATGGGAGGCACTCGATCCTCTGGATTTTCAAAGGCCATCAAGGGCGCACGGCACCACGCGAAGTGCGAAGCTCTTCCAGCCGCTGGACCTGACCTTCGATTAAGTCATTTCTAGGGTGAGTGGGTTGTTAAACAAAAAATATAACTCTTCCTGAGGCCCTCGTCTATGTCTCCAGACTCCTTAACGATGATGTCAGCCATCATGTCCCAGTTGAAGAATTTTAACCTGATTCCCTTCCAAAACTCGCGCACAAAACGGGCTGTCAAATGGGTTTCCCTGTATCTTAGGATCTACTAGACCATGTGCAAGTGTCATTCACATGTAACATTTTCCCTTTTTGACCTTCAAAGTTCTCATTTAAATATTTGTTACTACCACCAAGATCCGCATCGATGTTCACTAAATCCGAGCTCGTGCCCCGGATTTTCAGCAACCTCCTACTCATTTAGGCTTGACGCTTTACTCGATGGCTGGGTAAAAGTCACGCGCTTCAGCGTCATCTATTTTTTGAGCTAGTTGATTTGACAGGTGAGTTGTTACACACTTTTTTTGAGTCGAGATAGTTCTTTGACAACGTATTAAAGTTTGTTGATCAAGTGATTATAAGTTTAAATCTTACTACCTTCATTCTAATTAATAAAAATTAAATACAATGGAAGGTGAGTCTGTACAAGTTTTAAGTTCAAAGAACTTTTATTTTAGGAGTGTGTTAAGAGTAATATAAAATTATCATTAAAATCTTATTTAATAACTCAAGGTTAAGAATTTCTTTTTATAACAACAATATCCATTTCTCATATTACTGTTCATGCAGTGGAGGACCGGTGGAGGTTTATTTAACTATCACAATGATGACATAGAAATAATATATACTACGGGTAGATTAAGTAAGGATAAATTAGGTATTCAACTCAGGAAAAAAAAAAAAAAAGGAAGAAGAATGTCGTGCCAACAGACAGAGAGGATGTGGCAAAAGCAATCCCTAACGTTCTTGGTGATGATGGGCCTTTTTTTTTTTTTTTTTCATTACCAGATATCTTCAGAGTTGTAATATCTCAAAAACTGATGCGTGGACGCATATTCGCAAATGGACAAATAACAAAAGACATAGATAATTGTTAGTGGGTGATATAGGAGCATTTTTTGCAGATTATTTTCTTAGGATAGCACCTTTTTTTTTATTTTTTCACTCTGTTAATGATCTCATATTGCAAATATTATCAGTTTTTTTATGTTCATTCATAATATTAATTAATAAAACTATCGATTACCATGAAAAAAAAATTATAAATAAGCTAGCATCATGATGCCATAATGCAAAACATGGAAAAAGGATAAGAAAGAGCCACAGAAAAGCATCAGCAAACAAACAAAACAAGCTCAGTGCCTAAACGTGTAAGGTACAAAAATATGCCAAGAACCATATGCTAGAAAATACATCAATCCTTAATTAGATCCATGTGATTTAATTTTAAAATCATTTCTAATTAGTTTAATCCAAACAAAATCCTACTCACAATGTGGATCAAAAACAGAAATGGTTAATTGCTCTCCAAGAAGATATTCAATGATCAAAATTTGAATTTTTCACTTAGAAATTTTTTAAAATTCGAACCCTGAAATGGAAATTCAAGTATAAAAAAAGGCTTTACTCATTGAACAGTTCAAAAGTCGTTCAACCTTTCCATATATCAAGAAAAAATGGAAAGAAGAAGAAGAAGAAGAAGAAGAAAATCACAATACCAAAGTGTGCGCCGCTTCAATTGAGAAGATTTGAACATGTGTTGAAGCAATCACCGAGCTTGGACATACATGCCATGAGCATCTTTTTTTCCTAAACATGGAGCATGCTCACACAAGATTAATTTCTCTAATTAAAAGTACAAATAACGTAAGCAATGTCCTATAGTGGGGAGAAATTCCACTGATAAGATTCCAATATGAATTCCGATGTCTCTCCAACTTCGTCTGTCCCTCAGTGTGTTACTATAAATACATGTCATTCTAGAGCTCTAGCTCTCTCAAGAATCATCTTACCACATTAAATCATTCTTTCTCTTCATATTGGTTAACTAGTTTCATGGCTTCCTTGGCATTTTCCGCTAGTATTTGTCGCTCTATTTCACCATCAAATGCAATGGTTTCTGATAAATTTGAGAGCAGAAGAGAAGGGTTCTCCCTAGGCAAGGGTACTTTTGCAAGAAAACGTGACCCTCGGGACTCAATGGTCCCGAAAGTTGCAACCCAAGCACCAACTGTGTTTCCATCACTGGAGAAGGAACTTGCTGGCGACCGGAATCATGTTGCATGGACAAGTGTCCGGCAAGAAAGATACGAAGGAGAGCTTGCTGTTCAAGGAGAAATTCCACTGTGGTTGGTATGTACTTATTTTCCATGCGCTAGTAGAGATTAACTACTTGATTTGCACACCGCCTTATGAAGGGATATACGATATTCATGTGTGGTTAGAGTATTCATCCAAAAAATAATAAAATAAATAAATTTAAGGGTATTCTTATAGTTTTTTTTCCTTACAATTATCTAGGTTTACACTTCTTTTTTTCATCCTAATTTGTTTAGGTATCTTTTTTATATATAATCTTTGATTTTATTAAAAACATGGCTATTTAGGCAATAGCCATAACAAATTAAAGACAAGAAATGGTTTGTTTAGGTTTCTTTATGAACTTGATTCTGATGCGGATTGATTTATGTTTTGAAGTTGCAGCACGTTTGAAAGTTGATGAAAGAGTACATGGATAGATCCAACAGGATTTCCATTTATTTTTTTATCCTTTCTTATTATGTCTTACATGTTTGTACTTTCAATTACATGACACGAAAACATTGAATGCTTTTGTTAGGTTGTGATTATTTTGTTCATTTTAATTCCGCATAGTTTGAAGAGCTGCATATAGTTTTATCATGTCAGGGGTCCAGGATTTGGGAGGAAAGAACAAAGCATATTTCTTGTTTTATTCGTTTCATAGTAATTGTTTTATTTATATAGTATGGTTCTGAAATATTCCTTGTGCCATATAATCAGATGTAAGATCTGGCAAGTACGCATCCATATAGCATATTTCAAATATTATAAATTAAGTGAATAATACATCAATATTCTACAGCATACAATAGTACTGTTTTAGAAAAAAATAAATAAATAGATTTTTGGTTTAATTGGTGTTGGTTAATCACCTGAGTTTGATTTCATGCAGAGTGGAACGTATCTTAGAAATGGTCCGGGCATGTGGCACGTAGGGGACTACAACTTCCGGCACCTTTTCGATGGCTATGCCACATTAGTCAGACTCCACTTTGAAAATGGTCGATTAATCGCCGCCCACCGCCAAATCGAATCGGAGGCTTACAAGGCAGCAAAGAAGAATAACAAACTATGTTACCGTGAATTTTCTGAGGTCCCAAAGCCTGACAATTTCCTGTCCTACGTAGGGGAACTAGCTAACCTATTCTCCGGAGCGTCATTGACCGATAACGCTAACACTGGCGTGGTCAAGCTGGGTGATGGACGTGTTGTTTGCCTAACTGAAACACAGAAAGGGTCAATAGTTGTTGATCCAAACACGTTGGACACGTTAGGGAAATTTGAATATAGCGATTCACTAGGGGGTCTAATACATTCGGCACATCCAATAGTGACAGACACTGAATTCTTAACCTTGTTGCCTGATTTGTTCAGGCCCGGATACTTGGTGGTGAGGATGGAGGCTGGAAGTAACGAGAGGAAAGTAATCGGACGGGTGGATTGTCGTGGAGGTCCTGCTCCGGGATGGGTCCACTCGTTTCCGGTTACTGAACACTATGTGATAGTGCCAGAAATGCCGTTGAGATACTGTGCACAAAATTTGCTAAGAGCTGAGCCCACACCTTTGTACAAGTTTGAGTGGCACCCGGATTCCAAAGGGTTTATGCATGTTATGTGTAAAGCTAGTGGCAAGATTGTAAGTCCACTTGATATTTCCTCTCTTACATCATCATCATCATCATTAATTATTAGGATTAGGACTAATTACATTGTAATTTAATTTATGGGTGGATTTGGTTTTGCTTGTTTCGAATTTTTTAAGGTGGCAAGTGTGGAAGTGCCTCTATTTGTAACATTCCATTTCATCAATGCTTATGAAGAGAAAGATGAAGATGGGAGGGTGACTGCCGTCATTGCCGATTGTTGTGAGCATAATTCGGACACGACTATCTTAGAGAAGCTCAGTCTACAAAATCTACGATCTTTCATGGGTAAAGATGTCCTACCAGATGCTAGGTACGTAATTAATTAATCTCCGTTTTTTATCATTAAGTTCTTCGTCAATGATGTTTATTATGCTTAATTATTGTACACAAGACATGTTCGTCAAAATCAAAAACAACAATATCTTCATTTAGTTTGTCCTCTTCTGGATCATCCACTTGTGAATCTGTGATAGCTAACCAAGCTTATGTTGCTCCACAATTATGCCTTTTTTCACAGCTCTCAATTTGGAAGATCATCTCATGCATGACGTTTAGGAACTATAAACATTGTTTAAAAATCAAAATGCTGTTTCTGAATACTATATATATATATATATATATATATATATATATATACACACACGTAGGGTCGGGAGGTTCATAATTCCTTTGGACGGGAGTCCATATGGGAAATTGGAGGCAGCATTGGACCCAGAAGAGCATGGGAAAGGAATGGACATGTGCAGCATTAACCCTGCATATTTAGGCAAAAAATACAGATATGCTTATGCTTGTGGAGCACAACGCCCTTGTAACTTCCCCAACACCCTCACTAAGGTAAAAGTCTTGACCGCTGATATTAATTAATTACGATGCATGCCACAGTTTACCCAGCATATATATTGCCTTTGACTTTTCAATTTCTACCAATTGGTTATTAAAAAATGGTTTTCAATTTCTTGTAAATGGTTATAGTGGACAATTTCTTTGAAAGTTTTAACGTTAATCTTCGTCATATTGTAGATTGACTTGCTCGAGAAGAAGGCAAAAAATTGGTATGAAGAGGGTGCTGTGCCCTCGGAACCTTTTTTTGTGGCTCGCCCAGGTGCTACAGAAGAGGATGATGGTGAGTAAATGTTATTTAATTCTTTGTTTTTCTTAATTACCAATCATTTTAGTTGCTATGAGTACATATGTACGTACTCTTTCTCCAAAAAAAAAAAAAAAACAGAGAGAGATATCTGAAATATGAGTTCCATAATTGGCTAAAATAAACCATTCAAAACCCTAACTGAAAACTTGTTTTCTTTATGCCATATTAAGAAATGTATTGATTTTACAAGGAGTTTGACTCTTCAGTCAAGCTGCTTGCAATTGTTTTTCCTATAAACCTAATTACAATATTATTTATCACTTCTGAATTTGCCTTTTTTACATAACAATCATCGAATGATAATTAGTTAACTTTTCAATAACTTCATGACCATATTTTCATCAAGAGTATAGTAATAATTGTTTTTCAAATTATTTTTCGTTCAGAAATACATTAAAATAATTTTTATTTTATTTTTTAAAATTTATTTTTGACATTAGCACGTCGATACGATCTAAAAACATTAAAAAATTAAATTTAAAAAAAAATCAAATTTTCATGAAAAACATGTTAAACCGCAACCTCATACAAGCATTTAATTACAAAGTACATACTAATTATATGTAAATGGGTCGCAGGTGTGGTTATCTCCATGATCAGTGACAAAAATGGAGATGGATATGCACTGTTATTAGATGGATCAACATTTGAAGAGATTGCAAGAGGAAAGTTCCCTTACGGTCTACCATATGGATTACATGGATGCTGGGTGCCAAAGAAATAAAATCATTAATCAATTGGGATTGTGTGATTTAGCTATCATGCCTCATGATTTATCACCAGTTCAACGCTGCTTAAGATTTGCACCTGCAGAATGAATGTTAATACACATGCAAGGATTAATAGATAACCAACCCATGATCGAATATCGCTGGTTTGTGTTGCATATGGTGCTCCTTGTCTCTTGTTGTTGCTGTTGTGTTGTTGTTGGTATTCGGGTGTGATTTTTTGTAGGCTTGTCCATGTTTTATAAATAACACGTATCTTGATTTGTCTGTAAAATTAAAATTACATCCCATGTTGAAATGTTACCTTAGCATAGCCAACAGTTCTTTTGTACAAACATATGCATCAGAGAATGCTTTCTCCGTAAGGAAATCTAGGAATGAAAACAGCTCCTTCAAACATACTGCGAAATAGGAAGGAAAAGAGCATAGAATCACATTTAAATAGAGCCGAATTGAACAATTAGATAGAAAAGGATGAGAAGAAAAATGGTTCTCTCTCAAGAAAGGGATGTTTTGGTACAATCCAGTGACAGGAATATTTGAGTCCAGAGGATTCATGCCAGGAAGTTAAAACATGGAACTAGCAAATCATCATGTATGAAACTAGTAGACATGACAAAGTTTTCTTAGTTTAGCCCTTGCGCAGCTCAAGCGTAGAAGGAACGGACCTGATTCTAGAAACTGGGGTTGACAAAACAGCTGTTATTGCCGGGTTCCCAAAACCAGGCTTACGGTCACATCACAGAATATGCTTTACATTGTTATTGCAGAAAGATTGAGCGTGGGGAAACAAATGTGGGGCTACTGTTCTAATCAATTTGGTAATCAAATAATCTATAAGATGGAAATCAATGTATAAAGCCTGCCACTCTCCTGCAACAGCTACAACCTTTCCATGGAGTTGGTGGACAAAATAAGACTTGTATCATGTGAGTGGACCAGATCCAAAGGCTGTCCTGCACTATTAAGACTTCAAATAAAAAACTGAGAAAACAACCCAGTGAGGGATTTCATTACTTCTGGTCCGTGTAAACAGCATCGACATCATCAAGTTCAAGTAATTTAGACATGAGTACTTTGTTCAACTCTACTGCCTCATCATCTACCTGAAACCCATTCAAACACTAATATCACTTATTTAATTAAAAAATGCAAGTAAAGATTAGGCTTGCATTGAACAGGCACAAAAACCGTTAAAAAACAAATAAGAATTCCATCGCTATGCTGCTAGTATGTTTCGCAATCTTTGGCACTTTGTGTGTGAAAAACACCATAAAAATAATCAAATGCTCATTAGGCAATTCATTGAATCATAAAGTTAAGGAAACGACACCAAGAACGGAAAATCAGAGAGGTGAAGAGACAAAAAAAACATTTCAGCACTGTGGACATACCTCAATAGTTGTTATGGGAAGTAGCTCAGAGCCATTATCAGTCTCAAAACTTATTCTTTCCTTGCGTAGTTTTGACAATATTGCTGCATAGTTCTCAGCTGGACTGACAACTTTATAGTAGCTATCAAAAAGGAAAAACAGAAAATGATTAGGGCTTTGCATATCCTGAGAAACATAATTTATTAAAAGAACTCATTAGCCTGGTGAACACCATCACAATCAGATTTTGTGTACACCAGATAAATGTAAAAGACATCGAATGATTTAACTTAATTGTGGCTTTTTGCAATGCATCTTGTATCTATTACAAAGAAATAAATAATTATTGGGTTCTCCTCACATAATATTTTATTTTCTGCTTCTAGAACAGGAATTTTGAACACGCATCAAGCAAAGCATTTGTTTTCTTCTCTTTTTTTGTTCATGGACTTTCCAAACTGAAAATTAGAGGTTCATTTTAATAAATATACATTTGAGGATGGACTTTCCTTGGTAGATCTAGGAATCTAGAAGAACTGCCCCCTTATGAAATCTTGGATAAGGAAGACCTTGGCTGGTGCTAGTTTAGCTTACATACATTTTATGCCAAACTTTTCATAAAGCTTCCTACATGATGTCTTAACAGTTCCTTTCATTGCTAGCCTACAGCTTATTTTCACCCAGCCACGCATCTGTGAAGTGCAAAAGATGGCTCATCATAAGCTCAAAGTCATCACCATGCAAATACTTATTTGTAACTTGCCTTACATGGTCTGATTTCATCGGCAGTGCTAGGAATCAAGAGTAAGCAAACTTTGTTTCCCTTGAAAGTCCATGAGGAGGAGCTTGATTGGTGTTCACTTAATTTGCATGCAAGTTTATGACAAAATTTTTATAAAGCTTCCAACATGATGTCATCGTGCAACTAGATGTCACCATGAGTGTGAAAGGCTACTTCATCATATCATACATATCAGATGCTCAAAAATCCATTTCACTTACGCAAGGACTTCTTACAACTTGTCTACAATGCACCAAGTGATCATCTACAGAATTAATAACTTGTTTCTTCTTTTTGTTAAAGGCTTTGAAATCAACACATCATAGAATATTTGTACATTTGTATCAATAATCTAGAAATTGAAAGATTTGTGAAGCTCGTTATGATTTTTTAACATTTAATCTAACTCTGAAGCAATCATCTTTAAAGCTCTATATCAGAAAAAGGTCAACTAAGAACCACTACAGGAACAAGTTCCAGCACGAAGTATCAAACATCAAAGTCATGGAGGATGGGACAAGAATTTGTGAAACTAGAATTGAAGCGTGGTCTCTACAGATTCAAAAGCATCTTTATATGAAATTGGAGGATGGGAGCATTACCTTTCTGACCTATCCTCATCAGAATCATCTTCATATGTTGGAGGTTCAATAACATCCTCAGCACCAGCATCTAATGCAATGCCAAGGAGCTGATCTCTATCAGCATCTGTGACTTTAATATTCACAACCCTGGCACGTCTAAACTTGAACAATACAGATCCTGGATCCGCCATCTTTCCTCCATAGTCCTTGACCACCTCTCTGATAACTGCCACGGATCTTTTTATTTTATCTGTCGAGACCTCCACTACAATACTAACTCCACCGAGACCATATACCTAATGTGGAAGAAGCAGTTTATTTGAAGAAAATCAGATTGAAATAACTAATAGGACCAGCTTAAAAGAATCCTCCTACATGTATTGAATCTTAGCAGCCCCTGATAAAAGGATTGATGATAATCATACCAACCTCATAAATTTTCTCAATGAAAGCCTCTTGTCCCTTCTCAGAAGCCCTCTTGATATTGCGCTCCAAAATTTCCTTGGGTACATCAAGCTCCTTGAATTTATCAATTAAAGCAGCCAGAGCTGTATTTGATTCTGGATTTGGACCGCCTTTCTTTACACTGCATCACTCAATAGAATTACAATCCATTTCAAGAAACAGAAATAAAACAACTTATTTTTTCATCACCCTGAAAGCAAGAAATGCGGTGGCTATAATTATAAGAATTGGGTCAAATCCCGATGATCACAAACCACAGAAAATGTTCTGAAGTAAAGTTTTATTCACAGCCTATTTAGAAGCAACCAACTTACGCAGATACAACTTCCTTCCCAATCCTACAATACAATTTTGCCTTCTTTGCATCTTGAGCTCCCTGCATTTGAGGCACATTCATAAACTTAGAGGTAGAATACAACAAAAATCCCCTTGTAACTTTGCATTTTCACCGGTTAATGATCCTTCCTAATTGATATTGCCGCATCCAATGACGAAGGAACAAAAACTTTACTAGCATATATCATTCATAGTCATACCGTGAAATTGGATTTTCGGAGGTTTAAAGTTTAAAGTAACAATTAAAAAGAAAAAGATTGAGAATTTACAGATCAAACTAATACTATTAGAATCTGTTTTAGGCTTTTCATCAAACATGTGATATTCAATCAATTTAATAAGGCACTTGCTATTGAAAGCCTCTAAAACCCAACACAGAGAGAAAAGGAGGGACCTTTCTGCCAGCAATTTTGCAAGAACGCCTGCCCATACAAACAGGAGGGAAAGTCCATATCTTTCTAACATTATTGACTTGATAGCCACTACTATCCCTGTGTTTCTCTTCATATAGCAATAACAAACTAGAGGAATTGCTACTATTTGATGATAATAATGCATCCATGCTTCCAAGAAAAACACTCCCTGAATCACACCAACAACAACAACCCTTTATTTAGAATCACTTAAAACATGAAATATGATTGAAATAAATGAGAAATATACTTATTTATTTGTTTAAATGGACTTACTTTGAATTGAAAGTGACTGTGTTGGACATTTTAAAGAGATCCCATTTGAGAACCTGTAGAGAATCGCACCTACTCCTCTCATTTGATTTTGTTTTTATTGAAATACTACTTAGCAGTTGCAGCTACAAAATCTTGTCTTTGCAAAGATGCAATGCCCATGTGTCCCTTGAAAATCCCGGAATTGTTTTAGAGCTTTATCTGTCTCTCCATCCATTAGTAAAGTAATGGACTAGACCTGTGTCCCCTGCTCAGGTTCTGAGGCCCAGATTCTTTTGGGTCTAATATACCTACAGATTTATTCTTTTTAAATTTTGATGATGGGGGATCTGAAGCTGAGCATTCCAATTTCTAAAGCTCCAAATTTTGGTCCCTGGTAATCATTAAAAAGGTATCTGATTGGTTTTGATATTAATTTTAGGTAAGATTTATTGTTCTCAAATTATAAGAAACTTTAAAATGAGTGGCATAAATATGTTAGCTTTTGCATTGTGTACAAAGAAACGTTTCATTGCGTAAAATTTTCTTCTTCTTGTTTTTGTCATCAATTTTTCTTGGGGCGATTTCATCATGTGACTTAATTGAAGGTCAATTGATTAATATTTGCCAGTGTGAATTTTTTTATGTAAAAAAACATATTGAAACAACCTGTATAAGTGGTATTTTTTTTAGCCTAAAAAGAAGAAAAAAACAACAAAATTTCCCTGTTTGAACAAGAGCTTTCAAATGTTACTTTTTATTGCAGGATTTGATTCCTGCACTTACATCATAGACCAAATCGAATGGTTTTCAGAATCATTGACTCTCAATCTGAGACACTTTGACTACCCTCGGATTGCTCCTATGGAACAAAAAAGCCGACACTAGAGCAATTGAAAAGAGTGATTAACAAACACAGATGCGTATTGACCATATTTACTGTCTGAAGTTATCTAGCAAAGAAGTTTGTAAACTCAGTGCAGAAACTACGTATTCATTGCCCTTGGAGCTTCAGTTCAACTGTTGCTTAGCTTCTCCTTCGCGTATAGCTCTGCGCATGAAAGAAGTGGATGTTATGCACAAGTAAACCTGTTCATGGTTTACTCGAAAGAAAAGAATCCCCAGATAGTGATCAGACTGTAAATTTGACAGCCAAGAAGTCTCTGGTGTACATTATTCCATTATCTAGATCAATCACAAAGTTCACAACCCTTCTATCCATAATTTCGACAATCCTCCACGCATTCAACAAACAAACTTCACAATACATTTGTATGAAGCTCTATTACTCTGTTGATGAGCTTCACATGGTAAATAGAGATCAACTAATTCTTCTTGTCTTTGTATAGTTGAATGGAGTCCTCCCAAGCCTTAAAAGTAATGATGATTGTAAGAGAATCACTTTGCAGGAATCCCCATAAGTCACACAGCAAATAAAGTGAATCACGAGCAGCAGGAACTACCTTGAGATTTTTTCCGTCTCATCTAGAACAGTTCCAGTTTCATAGAAAATGACCTCATAGAGGGCTGATGCATTGTCTTCCTTAGGCAGCGTGGTAAGCCATAATCCATATCAATGTACCCATTTGGTAGTTTGAAAAGAATATAAGCAGCCATTTGTTCAGTTAGAACAAGGCAGCATTGGGAAGGACACCAGTTTTTATGCGAAGTGTAAAACAAGAGATCTTCTGCCTCTGATGATAAAGGATAAAGAGGTCCTTAAACTTATGGGATAAAAACTTGACACACCGACATTAATTCTTATCTTCCCAGATAGAGTAATGATGATCATCAACATCTTAGTACTACTATTTGCATGCCCTGAACAACTTTCTAGCTCAACCTTGATTTCGCCCGTCAAATTTGACTGCACGGATTAATAGGAAACCAACTATTAATAACTAATGAAGCAGGGATAAATTTCATCAATGTAAAAAAGTTACTATAGAAGACGAAATAAACACTATTGCAGGTTAAAGAATCTCTCTACCTACGGAAATACAGAAACTTTTTTTTTTCCTTCTCTGGTCTCCACAGAAATTAACAAGCAAGGAAATTTTGTTAACATTCAAACATAGAAATGCCGAACATAATAAAAATCGTTCAGCAATCAAAAGGAGCATGAAATATACCATTTCACTGACCTGTATAGTCCCAGGTATCCAGCATAAACATTTTTTGCCCTCTTTTTATCCATCATCGTTATCTCCAATGCAGCTGACAAAACCTGCTAATGTTTTCCTGCATCCTCATTGGTATCCACATCTTCAGTCCTTTATCAAGCACAATAGACCTCAATGACTTGCATTTCAACACCATATCCACATCATCCCCACAAATGTTGTAACAGGAAGCCAACACTAATGATTCCAAACACTCATGATAACCAAGGGCACGAATGCCAGCTCCAGTAATCATCTCACACCCAGTTAAATCAAGTGCTACCAAATTACTACAATTCCCAGCTATTGCAACAAGTGTAATATCTGACACATTGATCAACCATGAAAGATTCATTCTTTTAAGACTAGCAATCGAGGCAACTGCCATACCTCCATTATCTGTCACTTTTGGCCCACATTCAGCCAAATTCAACTCCTCCAAACAACACATTCCCTGCAACAATGACACCCCGAAATCAGTAAGTCTATCACATTCTGCAAGAACCAACCTCTTTAATGTCCTTGAAGAAGACCCGGTTGCCAAAAAGGTCAAACCTTTATCAGTAACCAAAGAACAACCTTCTAAATTCAAAGCCCGAATCGAATTCATACACCCAATTGCTTCAAGTGATGAATCGTTTATCAAACTACACCGCCCCAAATCTAAAACACTCAAACTTTGTGCACACTTGACAAGACTAATAACCCCAACATTCCCAACCCTCCTTCTCCTTCTAAACAACACTTCACACAATTTGCAACAGCCATTCGCAATAGCTAAAACACCAACATCATCAAAATCTAATAAGTCATCAAACTCGTCAAGTTTTTGGCTTTCAACTGATTGTTGCTTGAGATTGAGAAACTCAAGTTTAGGACATGTATTGGCTATGAATTCAAGGTGGTTGTTGGTGATTCGTTTTGAAGACTCAAAAGTTAACAAATTTGGGAATCTGGGCAAGAATTTATGGAGTAGTTCGGGTTCAAAAACGCGAATTGATAAACGGGTTTGGCCTTCAACATTAAGCCATTGCTTGCATACTAGAGAGAATGATTGTCTGTCATTCTGATCAATAACCCAGCTGATAATTAAGGCTAACTCATCATCACCTAGTTTTGACATGGTTTTTATTGAACACTCACTATTCGGGGTACCACAGAGAGTTGAGATTTTAGAAGCTTGCCTGTCTGATCTGGTGTTGATGTACACACTCCTTCTGTTGTGCTACAATTCTTGCGCGAGGTCCCTCGAGTTTCTTAAAACTACCAAGATTAATCCCTGATCGTTAATCTTGGGCTCGACAGCCCTCATGCTTTCAATTCGTAATCATATTTAGTCCCTGCATGCTCCTCCTACTTAATAATTAACACCTACAATGATAAATTTAAGAATATATAGTTAGATACAAGAGAATGTCGCAAAATTAGCCCACTAGAATAGAGTGGTCAATCTCGTGCGTGGCTAAAGATCGAAGGGCAATGGTAAGTGCGGGCATTAGCTCGAAGACCTCTGTATTTTTATTTATTATCAAAAACATAGAAGAATTCAGTTTTTTTTATTGTATATCAAGATATTGATCCTTGTCCACCATTTTGTTATTCCAAGAAAAGTCATTCAACCTTTTTTCTAGAGGAAATAGTCTTTTTCTTATAATCCATTATTTATTTTCAGGTTGAATAAGATAAAGTTATTTTTTATATTTTGTCGGCACGGTAGAAAAAACAAAAAAAATAGTTAATTTGCATCCAAGAATTTTTTTTTATTAGTTTTTTAGTTATTTTCTGGTTGAATGGGATAGTGTGTTTTGAAGTATGGTTACGGTTGGTTTTTAAAATGTTTTTCACTCAGAAATATATCAAAATAATATTTTTTTTATTTTTTAAAAATTATTTTTAACATCAGCGCATCAAAATATAATTAAATTTTTATCAAAATATAATTAAATTTTTATAAAAATTTTATTTTTTTCCTAGATTAAGAT
>Ga0325404_1004032_pt1 | contig 15657 bp, 12 predicted proteins | sample PopdelMetagenome_18_FD_205664 | JGI IMG/M metagenome (GOLD analysis project Ga0325404, IMG submission 205664) | Populus deltoides microbial communities from Bellville, Georgia, United States - Xylem-Control-R1 | ecosystem: Host-associated > Plants > Phyllosphere > Stem > Wood/Secondary xylem... | reverse complement strand
CTAAGTACAAATACCATTGACGAGCCCGAATCGGACGCAAGTCATGATTGAGATAGTAATAATTAAAGGGAAAAAAAAACAATGGTAAACTTGAATCTGCCAGTAAAATGGCTGCCTTTTGCACCCAAATTTTGCAGAAAATAATAGATGGGGTCAACATATGTTATTTATAGAACTGAACATATTATGAACTCCGCAACGACCTTCAACAAGTCTTTCTTTCTCTCAACCAGGCCAGTCTTATTCATACACAAAACCCGCTTTTGTTTTGGGTTTGCTTGTGCTCCCACGCATTTTATAAAACAATCCAACCACTCTTGAATAAGGTTAGCTTACACAAGCAGAATACTAAAATTTTGACAATGACAAGACATTACTACGCCTCTCTAGAAATAGTTTAGCAGGCTTTTGATGTTTTTTATAACAATAATTACGAACTGTGATGGACTAAGGCAAGATCTTCTTTTGCTTCTTCCTAGTTTTAATTCTGTGTAGGCTTCTTTTCCCCTAAACCTGATCTAGAGAGTTCCTAAGACTTTTTTCTCCTTTGGGCTAGACCTTTGAAGGATTTGAACATTATTTTTTTCTTTTTGTCCCTTTTATTCCACTCCAAAAGTACATGAGTAGCATTTACCCACACAAAAGCCCTGCAAGTATATCGACAAGGTACAGTATCATAATCATGTATGACACGTATGAATTCATGCATTTTGAGGAATATTATTATGTTCATCCTTAGAAGTGTTTTAAGTGCAGCGCTTTCAGTGAAACTATTGAAAACATATGTATTGGGGAAACAATTCTAAGATCTGCTACTAGTTCATGACCTTAATGGCAGACACATGCTATATAAGGCCTAGAAAAACCCATGGTTTTGCAGTTACAGTTATGAGGCTGATGTTCAAGAAATGCTGCTGACATGCTACGCCCACCTGTGAATATAAAAGGGTGTACGTATAGCATACAAAACAGTGACAATTGAGAAGGTTATGGTGGCAAATTGAGAAAAACCCTAATTGTTTAAGCGCAACTCCTAATTTTCAATCAATAAAAAGGAGAACATAATTGGGAAATACCCTTATAAAATAGATTTAAAATAATTACTATATCTCCTGACAGCACACCAACAAAATGCAAGGATAGAACTTGTTTTGCTTGCAGATTAACTTGGTAATAAGTATCAAAATAACTAGAAAATACCATATAAATAGCATGCCAGGGGAAGCACAAGAGACCCAAAAGCCATCATTTATAACAAGAAACAACTCGATACAGATAAAATATATCCATTCATGATACTGGGCATAATTTTAAAGCAAAGCAACAGCCTCTCTTTAGGATTATTTAGCAAAAAGTTAATCTGACAGCCAACATCAATGTACAAGAGGAAATGATTGGCTCCTCTTAAAAAACTTGAATTCCTGGCTAATTAATGGGTGGCCCTTTCTTTTACATTTTTCAAGCAGCCGGTATCACAATAAGTATTCATCCAAAAGAATACTTTATGATTCATAAATGATGGCAGAAGAAGGCCATGTAGTCACATCAGATTTCCTTTTCTAGGACGACTTCCTCAGTTTTTAGCCAAGGATTAATCTGCTTATGATGATTTTATTGACCATAATATTTGCTCTTTCATGCAGATGAATGCAGTTCATTAAATATACACAAACGAAAAGTGAATAAAGTTAATAAATCAAAGCCATGAGACATGCTATTTGAGTGTCTCCATTTGTCATCACTCCCAACACTTCATGTGTGGTGGTATTTGTCTTCCGTGACACAGCACAAACCTTTGCCCCAACTTGTGCATATGCGAAGCTTATCCAAACAGTTGTCAGATGAATTTCGTGTTGTAAAAGAACCAGGAACCTTGCAAATAATACTAGATATATATTAAGATAAATTACACAGGCACGCAGGTTCACAAAGAGAGAAGACGCCCTCTTTCTCTCTAAATTGTCTGCTTCTTATGAAGGCTCACTACATCTCTGGCTACGTACTGAGGGGCAGCCTTCCCAATTTCATATTATTTCCACCAACCCATTCTATAATTTGGAGTTGACACCTCCAGGTTGGACGTCTCAAGTTTAGTTATTGGGTTGTCCCTTAAGGAATATATCTATCCTCATGTATCCAGAAGACATGACATCCCATGCTCAATGAAAGAGCAATACCGAATTTTGGATTGTGATTCAGTAAGCAGACAATGACAGATATATATAAAATAAGAATTCAGTATTTCAAAATTGGAGTCAGCTTCCTGTGTCACCAAATTCTTAGCATGTTGTGGCTTGTGGTGAGGGTACAAAGTATGACACTTTGACTCGTTGCTGGCACCGAATACGAGGCTAGTCAGATTGCAACTTCAGGTTACACCAAACCTAGACATGATTAGATATGCGTCCAGACATGCACAAGCCTAATTAATGCTTCTTTAAAGTTCATATAAACCCAGAAGAGTTCCCATAGAAGTATGATTTCTTTAGCTTTCTGGGAAAGTTTTTCCTTTTGTTACACTCTTATTGTTTGTTCATTCGACTCTTCTGACATTTGGTCTTGGGTAGCCCTTTCCAAGGATCCATATCACAAAGGGAGATCCTTCCCATAAGATGCAATTAGAATGGCACCAGCACTCGCATCACTAGCAAACCTCCAACCAAGACTGTCGATTTCTCATATTACACCACCGACCAAACACCTAAGGAGTAATCTTGCAAGATTAAAGAAGACAAACAGCTATTATTAATGAAAGTTTCTCATAATAGTCACGATGTGTTCTTTCAGGGTACCGCTCCTGAACAAAATAAAGGTGCCTACTGTAAATTTTATATCACTGGAACTTCAAGGACTAGAACTGTAAAAAAAAAATAAAAAGAAATTTAGGGACTTCAAAATATAAAAAGTAATTAATTTAATAAAATTATATAAAAATTTTACCATAAAAAATAACTAAATAGATATTTTGTTCTCATTGATTGAAAATTCACGAGCAAGATTTTTTTAAAAACAAATTATATAATAGATTCATATATAATTAGTCATAAAAATTCACTAATATTATCATAAAAACTATTATATTATTTAAAAATCATGGCCTAACCGAATGATTTTATAAGTACCATCTTAATCATTTTATTTAAAGTGAATTTTATTCTAAAATTGAAAAAAAATAAACAAAATAATTATTTAAAAAGATAAAAAGAAAGTGATGAAAAGCCCAAACTCAACTAGGCTTCAATGATATGACCCAAACATGGCTTTGGTTTACAAGGTTAGGCCCGCGTACCTAACTATATAAAAAAAAAAATTAAAATTGAAACAGAACTTTTTTTGTTTTTAAATAAGCGGGTGAAAGTCCTCCCATTTCTTTTTATAAATACATCCAACAACTTATCACCCATTAATACATTTTCTAATCACCCACGGTATGAAAAAATAGGGTTCAAGTTCGGGCCGTATAAACATATTTTCACTGGAAAATGCCACAAATTATTTCAATCTTAAAACACTATTTAATCAATTTAAAAATATAAAATTAAATTAAATAAAAAAACCTTTTCGAACATCAATGTGTGTTTTCCAACACGTTACCGAAAACCATTCCCATTAATCTCTCTTCAATACAAACACATTTACACCAAGATAGCTTTTACATGGTCAAAATCCAAGTAGCAGGAAAAACATAAAAATACAAAGATCAAAAACACAAAGCTGCATTGTTCCGTGTCTAGGAACAGTAGAAAAAGAAGAAGCATTGCAGGTGCTGCACTGCTTTTTTACAGGGAGAACCGTGTTTGAACACTCTAAATCTTTAGTTTTTTTTGTTAATAATGAAATAAATTTTATAGTTATACACCATCTTCTTCAGAAACATTATATCAAATGAAAACCACGACCCAAACTGTGATTTAATGAATAGTGAAACTTAAATCCATAAAACCAGTAAGAAAATAATGCTCACAGCAGATCCAATTCCAAGTTTCACAAGGTACATACAAAATGACGGCAAGAGATTGAGCCCGATAATAAAAGCGAACTAAAATCTATTAACCTAACAGGCTTATACGTTTTTTTTTTTTCTAAGGTAAAAAAAAGGAAAGAAAGAAGGATTGAAAGGGACAGAAAGATTGCTGCCGCCATCCCTCGAGATTTAACCTACAAGCTAAAGAATGGGGGCTCTTTTCATCTCACTACCTTGTAAAGAATACAACGCAAGCATGATCCTGAAGGATGCAAACGAGAACCAGGGATCCCCATGCATTTAATATGAATTTTGTGGCGCTCAGCGGGGCTTTGCATCTGCAAAAAGATTCCAAATAGCCTTCAGTTTCTAAAATGCCATTCGACCAGCAAGCCTGCCTTCCAATATTCTTCTGTCAATAGCTGCATCAATTGAGCTCATCTGCAACAAGCAACAACAATGAGAAGAAATGAATTATGACTAGAAATCAGTTGGATAAACCAGATATTTGAAAGCTTGGTCTTATTGCGAAAGATGCCAAACTTTGCGAAAGAAGCTGACCTGGGCCAAGTCTGACTTCACTGTTCGATGATAAAAATAAATTGTAATCATGCTAGGAATGAGCAAAAATCTGTCGGGTATCATCTTGTTCAACCCAAACCCCACATTTCAAAGTCAAGCATAGGGAGAAGAATAACAACAAATAAATTCAAATTCTAAATAAGCAATACATACACTTTTGTTAACTGAGAATGACGTTAGGAAGGAGAATCCTCGATTTGATTCCAGCAAGCTTGTCAAAACAGTAATAACTAACTACTGACATAATTAACAAAAATGACTGGTTGGATCATCTGACAACCACAAAGCGCTGGCATTGGCATGCAAACCACATAATTGCAGAAAACAAAAACAGAAACAGCATGCCCATCAGCCAATGGACATTTGAAGTCAAACTATACTTGACTACAAGGCACATAACCATTTGCAAACTGTGGGTTTGTTGACAAGCTAAGAAAAAGAAAAATTGGAAATTCATACAGAAATACCTCTCTAAATAGGTAACAATGTGTAAACAACTGTATCTGAAAACAAAAGGCATAAAGCCTACCCATCTGGTTAGACGTGCAAACCAACTCCAAATAGTAAAGGGGTAGTCACAACTTACCTGGCTAGTTTCATCATGCACCTGATACTTTGGTAAGGACATTCTTCTTTCCTCCTGCAAATATTCAAACCATTAGCAGGTCTAACAATTGAGAATTTATCAGGTAAAACTGAAAGAAAGCATTCTTAACACAAACAACCTACCATGGACATTGCCTCATCATCCCAAACAAGATAGACTTCATTAACAGCTGGCTGGATGACAGGTGCCTTGTTTGCAATTACAGGGGGTGGTCCAATAGAAGGGCCACCAGTATTTGGACCAGAGGCATAAGAATGTGTATTGCCTTGTGTCCCAGATGCTATAAACAAATTGAAATGGGACATTACCATTTAGGGAGCAGCAAAATGCAAACTTAGATGGTATGATTGGTCCTAATAAAAGCAATTATAATAGAGTATGATCCTATGATAGCATGAAGGCTACCAAAGAAACCATCACACGCAATGAAAATGAACACTTTTTAAATCAACCATGACAAAAGTTAGACACAAGATCTGTTTTAATACCTTTTTTTCAAATAAAGAGGATCTATTATATTATAAATCAACAAGGGGCCACAATCAAACCTGAAGCACTCTGAGCAAGGTAGCCAGTTGTCACTGAAGTATTGACTCCCAAATGCACATTCATTGAACCTCTAACTTCTGCAGGCGAGCTTGGTAAGAGACTTGTCGAAGAAAAAGGAGCAGAAAATGTTGAACTTTGAGGCAGATTATTGTTAACAACAGGGAACAATGGTTGTGATACAGATGGTGAGGATGAGGGCAGTCCTGGAGGTGTTACTTGTGAAGGTATGAGTGCAGGTGTCATGGTTGATGGCACAGGAGGCCTCACATTTTGTACAGGAAATAGTGGCTGCTGGGTATATGTGATTGGGGCAGGAGGAGGAATTGAAACTGCAGGATGCTGTGGCAACCAATGTTGTGAACGAGGAGGAACCGGCCAACCAGCATGAGGAGCAGGTACAGCAGAATTATAACTGAAACCAAAAACCAACAAAAATATGATGAGAACTTAATCACGATTTTCCTCTGCACATAAATTGACACCATGAATCACTATATTTTCCAAATAATTCAAATGTAATAAAGCCATGTTGGATGAATCTGTTGTTTACTTTTATGGGGACCCCATAACCTTTGATGAGGGGAAGATTCGATTAGTTTTGAAAGCTGAAGACACACTTAGTCAGAAGTTTCACTTTTATACTTAGTCAGGGTATATGTCACAGATTTCAAATCTTCGAAACAGAATCATGAGAAAATTCAGGACAAACAGATAGTTCCATAGTTTAACTGGACCGAGAGTACAAGGACCTGACCTAGGATCAAAGATGATCTTCTATTCTTTACAAGATAACATCCAAAGTTTGAGTAGTAGCCATATTAGGATAAGCATGAAACACAGTTGTATGGTTAGAATCCTGGATTACTTGGTTTAATTAAAGCATATTACAGTTGTCATGAAAGGAGAACAACAAAAATATAGATGAAGAAAGTTGCATTTCGTTCATCACTTGCTGCCTTAAAATCAAATAAACACGATTAAACATCAATATCCTAATCTGGGTATAGTAGTCCACAAAACTCCTTCTCAACTAACCTATATTCTATTTTGAAAATACTTTTGTGAGATGAATGAAGCAAGAATAATTAAAAAGTGCTTCAAAATCGCAGTCATCCATGACACTAATGAACTCCATTTCAATGCTTGCAAAATGGTGAAATATAAACATAAAAGAACAGCATTAATCATGATAATGAAGAAAGAACTACATTTCAATGGTTGCAAATGGTGAAATATTAGTATAGAAGGATGTGGTAATCTGCTAATAGTAGAGAATAGAGAAGAAATACATTGGCTGCATTGCAGCAAGAGGTCGTGGAGGATATCCAGCACCCAATGGTCCTGGCACCATACCACCAACAAGCTGAGCTGATGGAATATCCACTTTAGCAGCTTTTGATGGATTCTCATCTTCTGCCAGTAAATATAATATCAGTGAGAAGTAAACCAAATTTACGTGATAAATACCACAACTTCTACAATTAAACTCTTAGTACAGTAACGGAAACTGCGAGAAGACTCAGAACTGATATATATATATATATATATATATATATATATATATATATATATATATATATATATATAAAACAATCTATCTGTATCATGGAAAAATTAGAATTCAACAGTACCTTTAACTTTACCAAAATTGCAAAAATACAAGATAAGAAAAATGACATAAGCTAGTTTATACTGAATAAAAAGCTCAGCCAATTTGCAAGTTGAGGGAATAAAAGAAAAAACTAAGCAAATAAAAAGGTGTAAAATCCCAAGTTTCAATTTCAGCAATGACGACAGAACTCTAAGATGAAAAGATATAAAACTTAACAAATCAATCAATTAACAGAAAGGTAATGATGATAGGCAAGCACATACAATCATTGACACAATGTAACTTATTGAAAACAACACCAGTCAACTTCCTTACCTTCTTCTCCATAGTGAGCAGCCAGAACATCAGGTGGGATTCCTTGCATTCCATATATTTCAATATCAGTTGATTCTCTTCCAGGTTTTGCATTGGGAACCCTGAACCAAATCCATCATATAGTCAGACAAGGTCACCTAAATCAACGTAGACCTCGTCAACAGCATAAACAGCAAAAAAACAATTCTGATACCTAAAATAAAATAAAAAATAACATAACATTCTCCTCAAGTCAATTTTCAGTCAGTCCCACATACACATATCGAAAACCCCACAAAAGAAAAGGTATTGAACAACAAGCAATGTACTGCAAGCAAGCTGGAATTTGTAATTCCAATAAACAAACATTTATAGCCGAACAGATCATGATTTTGAAAAATAAATCCCAATAATGAAAACTGATGAAACCCTAATTAATCAAAATTAATGATCATTGGTTCTAATTAATCGCATTCTCCGACTAGAACTAAAATATAAATAAAAAGGTATGAGATTAAAAAAAAAATGATAGACAGAGAGAGAGAGAAGTGAAAAAAAAGGAGCAGAGAGGCTTTTGGTTATTACTTGGTGATGGACTCTTTGTGGACCTGGAGGACGTGAATGGCCATGCCACCAGCGGTCGATAGCTTTTTATGGCAGACATGGCACTTGAAATGCTTGGCTTTCTGGTGCTGTACTAAAATCTTCTCGTCATCGAATTCCCTATCGCAGTAATAGCACCATACTTTTGACGCTGCTCTCTTCTTCTTCTTTCCCATTCTCTCCCAGAATTTAAATTTTCGCTTCTTTCTGCAGGAGCAGCTGATGATTCTTGTAGAATTTGGGCGGGGTTTTTTCTAGGGTTTCTAGGCCTTTTCTGCTTTCGTCTTCCGAATCTGTGTTTTTATTTATCGGGTCGGATCTCCTGATTCGATGTTATTGGCTATTGGGAATCTCAAAGACACCGGTTTCCTTCCCGCGTACGGTCCAATCTGTTTAATAACCTGTTTATATTTTAAAATTTATTTTTAATATTAATATATCTAAACCATCTAAAATTATAAAAATAATTTAATTTAAAATAAAAAATTTTATTTTTTTATTGAATACTTGTTATACGTCAAACTGCCTAATAAAAACGTTTCGTACTCTTTTTGTTTTTCGTTTTTATTAAGAAACGCGTTTTTTTCGCAAGTTTTTCAGTCCGAGAAGAGAGAGAATCAAGGCAACAAACAGAGAAGATGACCCCCCAAATCAATCGGGAATTCTAAAAGGTAAAATAAAACATCACCTGGGTTTGAATTATTATTGTTATTATTATTTCTCATTTGACTTGGTGTTTTGATTTCACTTTCCGAAGCTGTTCTTGATTGTGGAGATTTTGGTTTAACCTGGCAACCTGATTTTCTTTTCTTTCTAAAATATTCTTTGTTTAACCCTTTTTTTTATTAAAAAAAAAAACAGTATCTGTTAAATTTATTTAACTGGAAATTGAGCCGCTATTTTGCATCGAAGGAAATTAGGAATCATGGTTTTTTTTTCTTCAGCAATTGAGGTTTACGGAGAACAAAAAATGAAAATCTAGAGGACCTGAAGGGAAGAGGGAGATATGCCATTACTCCCTTTTTTTTTGTATCCTTTTGCAAATGCAAATCGATTCTGTGTATGCATAGCTGGTCCTTGTACTTTGTCTTTCTTTTCATTGATGCAAAATGATCTATGTTGCCTGCAATTGAACAGGTTCTTGAAGTAACAGACTGAACCTAAAAGTAGCAGGACAGTCTTCAATGGGATATGTTGCTCTTACAAATGATCGTATAACAGATTGGAGAACTATAGTTGTCTTGCTTCACTCTACATGAGTACGAGTTTTGTTTTTTTTTTTTCTGGTTATATCTGAAAGCATAAGTAATAGAGTTGTTGGATTGCAATGGATAACATCATCAGTGAGAGCCTGCTTCATCGTAATTGGAGAAAAGTCGAATATGGAGGAATGCAGCCTGGGTTTGATGATAATCATACTGACGAGTCTTTTCTTGAAGATATGGTCATGAATGCTAATGTTGTTAAGCGGGACATTCTGAAGGTGATGCAAGACTCAGTTTCTATCTCTCAGTATCTGTGCATTGTTACTCTTGTCAGCTTGGTTTGGGCTCACACCCTTCAATCAACCCTTGATGAAAATTCCCTCTTGCTCCTTGATGCAAGCCTTTTTGGATCAGGTTTTTTAGTTCTTCTTTTAACCAAAGAAATGCGTTCCTTGAATCTACTCTTCCATTATATCCTCAATATCTCTTTTTTCACAACTGGGTTATACATGTTGGCTCCTATTTATCACCCTCTCACAAGGTCGATAAGCTCGGACTCCATCTGGGCAGTTACTGTTACACTTGTCATACTTCATCTCTTCCTGCATGACTATTCAGGATCGACCATTAAAGCTCCCGTGGCCCTAAAAAACCCAAGCTTAACCAGTTGTGTATCTTTAAATGCTTCTGTTGTCGCTTCAGTTTTTATTGCGTCTCGCCTTCCATCAAGGCTGCATGTGTTTGCCATCATGCTATTTTCCTTGCAAGTCTTCCTTTTTGCTCCATTTGTCACTTACTGTATCAAGAAATTCTCCTTCCGCTTGCACCTTGTGTTTTCTTTTGGGTTGATGGCCGTGACCCTGGCTCTGGTTTATACACTGCACCACTTACTTTTCATGCTACTGCTTGGTTTCTTGGTGTTTATAAGTGTTGTCTGTCCTTATTGGCTCATAAGAATTCAGGAATACAAGTTTGAGATCAATGGCCCTTGGGATGAGGCTAAGCTTTGTTTCAATGTAACAGATTGAGATTCTTTGATCTCTGGATGGGATTGATTGGAAAGCAATGAGATTAAATTGCTCATGAAAAAGGGGACTTGGTTCACTGTTTGTTTTGCAGGACGGTTGGTTCATAATATGTAGGGGAATTATTGTGGAATTGTTGAGGGATTAAATGTTTGAGGTTTGATCATTAGTCAGGTGTGATAGCAGTCCAGTTTCTAATTTAGTCTCATCAAGGATGTTCATGCAGAGTTAACCTCAGAAGTGTTCTGCTTCTCAAATCACACACACTCAACAATGCTGCTGTGTTGCCAGCATCTTTTGATGCGCTAATTTTTTCACAGTTAAATCATTGAGGATCGATCCTCTGTATTCTGGAGCCTTTCAGTTGATTATGCATGGTTTAAAGCTGTAAACCCCAACTCCTTTTGCAAACGCCAGACTGAGTATTTTGGAGTTAGGGTTATGGAGTTACAATCATTGTATTTTGCAACGAATGGGCTTTATTTCGGTGAATGGAGTCATTTCAGTTCTCTGAATCTCTCCATGAAAGTTTGCTAGTGCTAGAACTGGGAAGCATGATTCGGAAAACTAGTAGTGCGGCTAGTGCCCACTGCAGGCAGGCAAGATTGTGCCATAGCCAGGAATTATTTAAAACATGGCAGAATGCCAATACAACTATTCATCGTTGCATGGCTAATTACTGGCCATTTATCCGCGATACGTTGCAAGTGTGATTCTAAATTACTTTTTAATATAAAAGAAGAATATGCTGGTATTAAGAAAGTATTTTCTTGCATCTTTAAAAAATTTAATTGGAAATTAAAAAAATGATATGTACTTTAATGAAATAAAAAAAATTACATGAACTAATAAACAAAACAAATTTTCTTTTATCAAAATTTTTATTTTTTAAACAAAAACTTATCATAAACTCTAAAATAAAATATTCTTCTTCCTGGATTATTTACAGCTGTTTTTTTAAATATTGTTTTTATTAAAAATATATTAAAAAAATATTTTTAATATAGCACATGAAAAATAATATAAAAAATATTAATTTAAAAAATAAAAAAAAATTAATTTTTTAAAATATTTTTAAAACTTCAATACTATCACTCAAACATTTCATACGTCGGCCACGTGTTAAGGCTAAAAGAGCATGGGACGCAAGGTCCACGTTTCTAGAGCAGAAGGGCTAGATAAATAATAATAATAATAATAATAATAATAAAAAACAAGTAAAGGGAAAACATTAAAAAAAATAAAAAATTAAGAGTAAAGAGATGAAATGATGCCAATAATCATATAATATATTGATAAACTCAGTGAGTGAAAGTCGGAAGAGAAGGACACCAATTTCGTGCAACTCGAGTTGTGAGAAGCTTCCTCCAGCCCATACCCATGTGTCATGCTATTATGTTTGCTGGAGTGTATGAGAAGGTGCTTCCACTTACTTTTTAAAATAATATTTTTATATTAGAATATTAAAACATATATATATATATATATAAAGTGCTCGTGCTCGCGCTTCCCTCGCCAGACATGCTAGATGCTCTCTAAAAGTCTGATGCTCTCCACGCGATTTCTTGCGCACAACAGCAACAGCAGCCAAATAAGAGAAACCAAACTACCTAGCCACACTCCCCTCCCTCATCGAAACATAACTATCAAACCCACTCCTCTCTTTCGATCTTCCAAACCTTCTTCTCCACCTAAACCCCTCTCCTAACGAAATGCACCCCTCTCTATCTAACACAGTCATGGCAGTTGCTGGTTAGGGAGATACATGTAAAAAGAAATCCTCTACCTCTCTCTGATTCTACAGCAACAATAGCGACCTCCTTGAACAGCAGGGTTCTTGGATCCATCATCACCATCAGAACTTCTCATATCAGGCGTTCTAGATTTTTGGTTCAATCTACACTTTAAACCCTGGGGTAATGAAATCGAAAATCCCTCCTTTTTATTGCTGAGATCTTTTTTGTTGTTGTTAAAGCTTTGTCGTGTGAAGATATCGAAGGTTGGACTTCGATCTTGCTTAAAGATGATAGTTTGATGGGTTTTCGTGAATATTTAAAAGTATAAGTGGCTGCTTCTTAATTTTGATTTCAACTCTTAATCACATTACCTTTCTCTTAAACCGAACAATTTTTAAAGATTTCTCTAACTTCTCTTACAGCCAACGTTGTTTCAATCAAATAATTGGAAACTTGGCTTTTGCTTCTTCTTTCTTTCCTGGGGTTTTTCCGGCTCTGATTTTGAGTTATAAGGCTTTGATTTCTCTAGTCATTCATTATTTTCATCTGGGATTTTCGTGTTTGATTTTTATTTAATTTGATTTGAACTGACAGTTGGAAAATGAGATTGAAATCTGTATTGTGTTTTGTTTGTTTTTGAGAAGTCAGTTGAAAAGGAGGAAACCTGATTTTTCTTTTGGTTCTCTTTTTCTCAACTTATTGGGTTTTGCAATTTTATTTTGCAGATTTTGCTAACTGAGATGAGCATGGGTTCAGAGCTGAATGAAACAGTTGAGGATGTGACTGAAAATCGGTAGTTTTTAGTGAATTTATGTGAATTACAAAGCACTAGAGATCACTATTTAAAAAAAATTAAGTGAATTTTTTTTTAAATTAAATTGATGGTGATTGTGGTGTGACACAGGTGCTTTCCTGCTGTGGAGAATAAGGGGAAAGTTCCGAAAAGAATTCACAAGTCTGAGAGGGAGAAACTGAAGCGTGAGCAATTGAATGAGCTCTTTCTTGAGTTAGCCTCTGCTCTTGGTAAATTCAATGGTTTTTTTTTTCTTACGATGATTTTTGTATTCATCGAAAATTGGATTAATCTTTTAGAATTTTCTTTTCTTGAACAGAATTGAGTCAGCCAAATAATGGGAAGGCTTCTATGTTGTGTGAAACAACTCGATTATTAAAGGATTTGCATACGCAGATTGAATCCCTCAAGAAGGAAAATGTAGCTCTCTTATCTGAATTTCACTATGTAACTGTCGAGAAAAATGAGCTGAGGGAGGAGAGTTCTGCCTTGGAACATCAAATTGGGAAACTGCACAGTGAACTTGAAATGAGAGCGGCTTCACAATCAAAGCCTGATCTAAATGTGCCTCCTCCTGAATTTCTGCAACCACCACATTTTCCAGTAGACTCTTTCAGGTTGCCTGCTGTGGATGCTGTTGCATTGCAGCAGACATCGACTGTCTTTGTGGTTCCCATCAGTCCTGATCACGTGCAAGGTTTTCCAATGGCTACCTCGAATGTGAGCAAACCACATCCTAGATATCCAACCGCAGCTGATTCTTGGCCGTCTCAGCTTCTTAGGGAGCAGCAAATTGGCAGGAAGGAAGTGTAATGGTAGGGATAGCAGTATGTGTAATCCTGGGGAATGAGACCATCCCCAACCTGTAAAAAGGTGCTAAAGGGCAGTAATTTACAGTAGCCTCATTATTGATGTCCTTTTGGAGAGTTGCCCATGATCTAATGTCTGTTTAGTTTTGGCTATTTTATGCTGTTCTTTCTTGTCTCTTGGTAGCATTGGGCCGATTTACATTAGTTTTTTCCTGCGTACTTTAATTTTAGCACAGGTGTTGATATTGGCTCGTTGCATTAGATGAATTGCTCACGGATGATATGATCAGCACTTCATCATGCGATGTTAAAAGAAAGCATGGCATCTCAAATCTTTTGAATAATAAGACGACCCCACGGCCCACAGTAATGTTGGCAGCAAGTTTGTGGATTTTATTTGAGGAGAATGATTGATGGCGGTGGTATTTGTATATGTCTGACCTTCTAGTGATAAATGTTCATATGCTCTGCCAAATGATATGCCTGGAAACATAGCTGTGGCTGCTATTTGACACCACCAAATCTGTGATAACTGATCACAGCTGCTTTTTGAAAGAAATTAGGGTTCTAATAACCTCCTCGCTTGGTTATTGCGAATGGATGATGATTGTTGAAGGGAACGAGGTATTTTTAGGTTTAATTGCTGATATTATTGACAAGCATTCCAGAGAAGCCTTAAATTATTGGCAATAAAGCAAAATTATTGTTGTATTAGTATTTAATACCCTTCATGGTGTAATTGATTATAAAAAAAAAGTAGAGTGGATAATATATATAAGAAATATTATAATTTTTTTTAAAAGTATTTTTTGTTTGAAAATATATTAAAATAATATATTTTTATATTTTTTAAAAATTTATTTTTAATATTAATATATTAAAATAATAAAAAAAATAATTTTAAGTAAACAAAAGTTTTTAAATTCTTGTCGGGCTGCATTTTTTCTATCACGGTGTTTAGTAATTAATAATGTGATAATAATTATTTTTGAAAGGATTATTTTTAAAAATATAACCTTACATTATCATATCAAAATAATAAAAAAATATTAAAAAAATCAATTTTTTTTCTTGAAAAGTGTGACCACACGCTAAAACAAACTGTCACCTACAAGCATCTCCATCCACACTCTCATTTCTCCCTTCTATAGCAACTAAACTTTCTGTGCAAGCAGCCAACTTCAACGTGTCAAGGAGACCTCCAAGATGAAGATGTTTAATTTCTTGTGTTGTCCATTTTTATCTTCAATAAAAGCACTGCCATTTTTCCAGAAACCCAACAAGGTACGAAAATTTAAATGGGTTCCATTGTTGTTTTCCTCCACTCTTTTATTCCCTTCTTGTCGTCGAACGTCCAAACGTCAGACCACCCCTTTGAAGAACGATTATAACAAACAACAATAGCTAAAGAATCATTCAAAACTGTAACAAAAAAGGAACACTCCAGCATCATCTGTGATTGTAGAATTTTTTTTATTCTGTCACTGATATTGTTTTGAACACTCCAGCATGCAGATCAGATCATCAAATGACAGAACACAGTTAAATTGGTCGTCCAGGGGTGACAAGCCCGAAGGAATGGAGATCCATCGTAAGATGAGGGTCCGCACCCAGCCAATAACACTCACCATTCAAGCAAGCAACATATCTAATGTCACAGCCCTTGAAATCAATTGGCATGATAGCAAGAATCTGTGCTTAGAGTATACACCCCAACTTTCCGAAATGACTCATCGTGGGTGGGTCGATAAAGAAAATTATCAAATCTTGACTACTTTAAAATCATTATATTTGGAATCAAAGCCAAATCCAATTGATGGGGAATCTCCAAGGTTGTAAATATATTATACCAGTGAACAATGATATTTAATAAAAAAA
>Ga0325404_1004031_pt1 | contig 15664 bp, 14 predicted proteins | sample PopdelMetagenome_18_FD_205664 | JGI IMG/M metagenome (GOLD analysis project Ga0325404, IMG submission 205664) | Populus deltoides microbial communities from Bellville, Georgia, United States - Xylem-Control-R1 | ecosystem: Host-associated > Plants > Phyllosphere > Stem > Wood/Secondary xylem... | reverse complement strand
GGGTAGAAAAGCGTAAGCTTCTAGTCAGTCTGATACCATATAAGATAAACACAGAAGAAAGAATACACAATATGTCTTTGTTATGGCTTGCACACTTAAGCCATGCAGTTTCTATTATATTTATAGTTGTACAATGAAACTGCAATGCGTATAACAATAAAACTAATCTGAGCATCATAAGGAAGTAAACAGATATACAAGAGTAATTCAAAAGAGCATGACTATTTTGAATTGATAACTGAATGGATAGGATCAAGAACTGGTGCAGATGCTTCTGGATTTCCTGCTGAATATTCTGATAGTCTAACTTTTATAACCATATTGAATTAGCCAAATTAGAAGTGGGTGGATGATCTGATGATAGGAATATAATTTCTGTAATGTTGATGCTTTTACTTAATTACTTTCTTTTATTCCTTGCACCGCTGACCAAACATTGTTTTCATGAAATCCAGCATGTAAAAATTAAAAGAACTCTAAAACACATCGGGAAAGTACTGTAATTTTCCCCACAAAACATATATTATCACTGCACTGTAGCGAACTGTCTCTCTTTTCTTTTCAGGTTTGAAAGTATTTGACTTAAAGCGAGATCATGATGTCGGTGTATTAAATGCTTTGAAAAATTACATTGTCGTTTTTTCTTTCTATGCAATTAGGTCTTCTTTTCCTTTTATAAAGTTAAGGGGCTTACTGAATGATCTGACATGTCATCAACTTGAAAATAATTAAAGGAGCATGTCAAGAGATAATAAACTTACACGACTTCAGGTCATAGAAGTGTATTAAATGAATGTGACACTAACATCATTATGCACACATACTTGCCCTTACCTTTTCATTATTTCCTGTTCTGTTTTAGTTGGCACTTCTATTTTGGTTAGTATAATTAGCAGACTCTTTTTGTTTTTATATGTAATTGCTTTATTGCATGGGGTGGTGCTCTTCTGAAGTGTTTTTTAGCAATTCAATTCTTTCGGCTCCTAGCTCTCTTATGATATTTCAAGGTGTGTTTTTGTGCAACTTTTGTTCTTTGGGTTGGGTTAGCTTTTACCATCAAGTAGCGTTTGTTGAGGGTTCAGGTGGGATGTGCTTTTGTTTTTATCAGTGCATAGCAGCTATAATTTGTTATGCTTTCCTCTACAGTTCTTTATTTTCTTTATCGGATCATCTTTCAGGAGAGGACTTAGACTTCAAGGTTAGAACAGTTTTCTGTTTGTTGCTTTTTAAAACTATGTTGTGAGAAATAACTATACTCATATTATTGTTTGCATCTCAAATTATTGTTCATAGGGCTATGCCCTATCATTTTCAATATTTACATAAATTTGCCACCTGACAAAAGAGCATTTTTATTTCATTAAACATCAAGTGTCTTTACCTTTGTGTCTAATTCTGTAGTTTAATGGTGCATCCTTTGTACCTATTTTCATCGTTGCCATGTTCTTCAAAAAGTCTTCAGAGATACAAAAGCATATCAAAATTTTTTCCAATTAAATGCTTTTCTGGAAAAGAGTCTCCTTCTCTCATCCTCTCTTCATTTTTTTTAAGTAAATAATGTCATTTATTGAGTAACATCATGGATTACATCGCATCATCATCTCTATGGGTTGTAATTAGTTGTACAAAAAACCACCATCTTGGGCAACTGTGTTTGTGCATACAAAATCTTATGCTTTTGGTAAGCTTTAAGAATTTCTTTTTTTAAAAAAATTTGTATAGATATTTTTTTATTACATGCCGCAATATAAGGTCATATATCATTTTCTTAATTATATTTGTATGGTGAATGATGCAGTTGTTGTGACATGTAAATGTTGCAAGAATTTTATCTTGCCTAGAAAATGTTGGTTGTTCAGCACTGGATCTAGACCATTAGAATATGTTGGTCGTTTCTTTTGCTCAACACTATTAAAAAATAAATAAATTATAGTAATTAAAATAGAACAGAAAAAATTGTTTGTCAAACCAAGGCAATCCCTGGCAAGACAAAATTTGAGTTGTTGTGTATTTTTTAAACCCTTAATTTTAATTGCTCTGTATTTTTTAATTTTGTTTTCATTGCTTTATTTCCATGAGAATGCTTTTTTGGAGCTGAGTCATTACTTAGAGGGATTACCACCAACTGTTCGGTTAACCTTTGTTGACATTTCAAGTAATCGCAGTTTCTTTCAAGAAAATAGGATCCCGCAAGATATTAATGTTTTATTCCTATTTCATGCCTCTCTATGTAAATTTATTTTTCAATGCTGTATTTTACAAGTTTCAATACTGCATTCCTCCATTTTTCCTTATAAACTCTTAACATTTCTTATAAAATCTTAACATGCGAGCTCTGTTGTTTATATTTCATGTCTCTTATTTTTTTTTTCTTTTTGATGTACAGAGACAATGTTTATATTGTCAAAACAAAACTTAATGAGCAAAAGTTTTTTTTTTTTCCTATAATGGATGGCCATGCAAATCGTTTCAAAATTAGTATGGAAGACCAGTATGAAAAACCTCTTCATTCTTTTTCTAAGATTATAACCAAGAACAACCAGCAGTTGTTGTCTACATTAACAAAACAACTTCTTAACAAATTCTCTGTATGGACCCATTCGAGCACCAGTTCCATGGTTCAACTACCATACATACCAAGACACTTTTTAATGTCTTTTAGGTTCAGAATTAATTGCATCGTCAGCGATGGTCAAGATGTCACGAACTTTCTTCTCTTTAGCAAGACAACTGAGTATTTTTTCAATGCTTCGGCTCATCATTGGGTGTTCAACAAAAAATTCAGTGACCCATTTATTGTTCCACCTCAAATGATTGAGAAATTAAACAAAACAAAAATATTTCAACTTCGATTTGGAGTCTACAAATCTGTACTCAACAAATGTGAAATATATGTTTACAAGATCTTCCATGACATTGCAACTGAAGCATATATTGACTCGACTAGCCCTATTAAAGTTGCTAACACAATAGGCCCGATAGCCACTGATGCTGGAAGTTCCATACCTGTCACCCCTCCAACACCGAACCTTGCGGATCCCTTGAGTGTTGATCAGTCTCAAATTCAAACTCCAGCTTCACAGCAGCACACCTCTTAGCAAAAAGACACGTTCCATGACAATTTTCATCCCCAGTTAAAAAGAGCATTAATCTTCACTGATGCTAGGCCACACGACAGGTTTGGTTTGCTTGCTCACACATAAACAATATTCCATGTATTGTTCCATAAATTTCTCATCCTACGGATGCTCTACTTCAACCATGATAAAGTTTTATATCCCAATATAAAGATGATGCACCAGCCGAAGCCACTTTCTCATTTGCTTCGTGTACATTCTTTTAACAATTATTGCTTGACTGTTCTGCGAATATATAAATGGTTTTCCCTTTCATTCTTAATATGTTATTCAGCATCCAAATGTCATCATGTGGAATCCTTTTTCAACCATATCATTGTTTTAATTCTTATTTTCTGTTTTCAAGATGTTGGGCTGACTGACACCACTATCTCATTACTCTATATTCATTCCTATGACAGTTATTACTTCAGTGTTCTACTAATAAATAAATGGTTTTGCCTTTCATTCCTATTGTTTACACTTGTCATTGCTTAAGTATTTCCTTTTAATATATGATTCAACACCCAACTTCCCCAGCCAAGACCGTTGAACTATTATGCAGACTCGTTAAAGGAACATCTCTGCGAAGATGATGTCGGTCATGCACCAGCACTTCCAAAGAAGCAACGCCTCTTCATTTCATCACCTGAAAAGGTTTGCATCTACAATATCATTTAGTTCTCTGTACTACTCCACCACCTCTTTATTTAACAAAAATTAATTCAATCACAATCAGTTATATCATTCTCACTTTCTAATTGCCTTCCCTTCTTTATGAACTCATATACTTAGTAACAATTACATCTTTATTTCTCATTTCTAATTTATCTTGAAGAATATTTGATGTTTATTGCTTTATGAAAAATTTATAACTTACAGTTACACTTATCTTTTGTTGTAGGAAAAAAACTAGCATTCATTTAATCAATGCTTTCTTATCCAACATCGCAAGCTGATTCGACGTCTTCATCATGTGCTTTGTTAATACAACCTGCCGCTCATTGACGTCCACTTCTCTATCTATATGTATAAAGCATAAAATATTTAACTCTAGGTACTTTTGTTAATTTAACTATCTTTACTTAACTTTTGCAACTAACTTTATGAATGTCATATCTTTTGCTATATAAGATTTCTGATTAATTTATAAATATTTATTATAATAATTAAAATTAAATTTTACTTAAAACACCCACAGCATCGCGCGGGCATCAAAGATAGTATTCATGATGACAGATAGGCATATATTAAGCAGGCAATCAAGCAAATTTCAGCAGATTTCTTCTTTGCAATCACAAATTTCTTATTCTCTAATATTTGACATTTGCTATGTTTTTATTTTATTTCATTGAGTGGGATACAACTCTCTATGATGTTGTGTTTGGTTTCTGCCGAGTAGAAGTCAAACGAGGTTGGCAAGGGACTATGGGAGGAAGCGAATTCCTCCCAGTTCTCTGTTGCAGGACTTGTAAGTCCACGCAGAACTAATCGATACAAATTGATTTATACTCTGTTGTCAATTTGAATTTCTTGGTTCCGAAGCTAATCTACCATGATCACTCGATCAAAGATGTCATTTTCCCTTTGAAGAGGAGTGTAATTCAGCATACTAATGCAGTTCCTCGTCTGGTTGAGATGGTTTGCCCTTCTCTCCTGTCGGCAGAAGGGCTACTACTGAAGGATTAGAACAAAATAAGTAATTGCAGGTGATGGCCTGTATCTCAGAACTGGTAAATGAACTTGTTTAAGCAGGTTTTTAAGAGCTGAAATTTCATTTCTGCCTTTATTATTGACCAAAAAAGCATTTTATTTCACACTATCTTGCAGGGTGGAACAGATAACAATAAACTATCCAATACAGATAAAGTTCTTGCTCAGGTGTGTACAAGGCTCGTAATAACATTAGTTACGCATCTGCTAATCCCTGCACATGCAACTCCTTCCTTAGGTCAAGATCCTGAGAAAAGTTTGTCAGGAAATGTTGTTTCAGCAATTTACTAAAGGTGGAATTCTCCAATAGAACATCAGCACCCAGTTCCCCATCTTTAATCCACTTTTTGACTTTGGTAATTAGGTGAGAAATGCTTTCTTTAATTCCCTGGCAGCTTGTTTTAATGCACAGTTCCTCTGCCTCAGCCCAAAAACAGGATCCTGGAACTTCATGCGGCAATCGCTCAGCATGCTCACGCCATCTTTGGGTGCATTTATACCGTCTTGGCCTGCCCTTTCCCATATAGGGGCCTGTGTCTTCATTCTTGAGGTGTCGATAGTAATTAGCAATATCCAAGGGTTCAACAATGCGACGATACCTGGTACCAAGATCTATCCATGTCTGCCGGCCCTCAAACTCATCGGGGAGTTCATTCCTTTTCAGCATTTCTATTATTTCATCCCATATACCTGCTAGCTCAAGCCTCTCTACATTAGCATGGAAATCCTCCTTTTGTTCTGAACTCTTGAAGGCATCATAATAGCCAACTTTGAGTTCACACTTCTTTTTGTACACTTCTAGCTTATCTAAACATTTCTCAATATCTTTCTGCTTTTCTTCAATTGATGCCTGGTTCCTCAACTTCTGCTTCTCTAACGCTTCAGCAGCATGAATGCACAGTCTGGCTCTTTCACTCTGGAATCCCAAACACTTGGCATTTATAAAATTTGTGGGCATCAACTAACCGCAATTTTATGTCCAGTTTCAGCAGAAATTTAAGCATTCCAAGTTTGGTATTGTTATTTCCTATATACTGAAACTTATAACCAGCTAAAATTTGCTAGGATAAATCAAACCAAGCTGTGAGGAGTGAACATAAATATGAAATTGAGTACAAACTTAGCAGGGATTGAAAGAACTTACCAGGCCTAGGTCATTCAAGGCCACATCAACTCTCCCACGCTCAACATTTGCAACATTCGAAGACAACGGAAGTGCTTCTGGATGATGCTGATATAAACATGTTACAATTGACATTTTTAAGTATTCTTGCAAGTCATTTCCGTAGTTCAAATGATCTCTTAGGCTTGTTTGGGCAACTTTCACTTTTTCTCTTGCTTCTTCAGTGCTCAACTGGGAGGCATAGTACAGTACTTGCAGCACAGCATCTGGGTTACTTGAGACAACAAGTTTCCCATTTCCTGTGCAGAAAACATAGGTCCCTAAGGGTCTGTAAGGACTCAGTTCAATTAAGCTTGATATAGTCTCCAATAAAGGATTCGTGCTACCCATGATCTTACAGGCAGCATAATTAGCAACTGACGATGCATTTTTCACCACAGTTTCATAGAAAGCTGGAGCTTCATTAGGAGGTTGTTGCGCTTTTTGATTAAAGTAATCAAGAACTTGCTGCAGTTTTTGATTAATGGAAGAGAGTGGACTGAGTGAAATCTGAGGAACAATGTCGCATCTCATAACGAAATTCACAAAGTAGTGAGACCAGTTTTCACGCCTCAGTGCAAGGTTTATAATGCGATCACCAACAAGTGGAGATCCAAAAGTCAGACAGAGTGGCGCAATCCAGATGGAGCTTTTTCTAATTTGCTCTTCCAAGAACCAAATTGTTGCCAGTATGGCAATTGCCCCTCCTGAAGAGTGGCCTGTAAATACAATTTGCCTCCTGTCTGTCGCAGCCTTTTCCACCTAAGAAAATTGAAAACCAGCATCAGATCGAAGTTAATTTCTTATGATTCAGCAATTATTTTAATGTTTTCTTGTTAATTATATTCTAATTTCCATCAGTTTCCATTTAACACATGTAAATCTTATCAATTTGTACTTCTTCTCATGGAATTCAATTACCTTCTCAGAAGGTTTTCAATCAAGAATACAGATGCAGTTATAGAACCTAAAAATTCTTCACACATTAGCATCATATCCACAAGGAAAAATTGATGAACAAACACACAAAAAAGGGGAAAGAAAGAAAGAAAGAAATATATTCCCTAACAAAAGAAAATTCACAACTGATTATAATAACATAAATGACCAGAAAGTGGATTCAGATACCTCGATTTGGAACTGTGGATTAGCCAAAACTGCTTTGAATCTATTGAGAAAGACTTCGTTGACAGTAGCAGTTACATCAAGACCAACATATTTGAGAGAAGGAAAGAGCTGAGGATCCACCTTCGTTTCTCCAAAGGAAATTCCAGTAAACCAATCATTAACAGACCAAGATCCAGGAAAGCTAAAGACAACTTCAGATGATGAAGTTTTAATCTTTTTAGAAAGATATTGCTTCCCTGGAGATTTGTGAGCATTCATGGCCATTGAGCATGCTTTCTGTATAACCACTTCTTTGATCTCCACGTTCTCTCCAAGCTTGACGGTACCCATCACTGGCCTTCGATTTTTTCGGGAATTTGCAGCTTTGGATTCTTTCTTGTTATCTTTCAGACATGAAAGAATGAAACACGCGTTAAACTATGGGCAGAAATGGTTGGCTTCGTCGTCGTTGACCAGAGCAAGTCTTTCTTTTTCTGCTGAAGCATGCTGGAATGAGGCTTACGAATACTCTCATCCGTCCAAATTGTAATCAACTTGCAAGTGTTAACTTCCACTTGAGTTCAACTCTGTTTCCACGTTTAAAGTAAGCAAGTGTGGTTTTTTTTTTAAATGATTTTTATTTAAAAATAAATAGAAATGATATTTTTATTTAAATTTATTTTTAATATTCATATATTAAAATAATCTGAAAATATAAAAAAAATAATATATATAAAAAAACATCTTAGCATAATTGCTCCGAACATTATGAAATAACTGCCATTTATTTTAATTTAAATAATTAGCAGTCATAACTAACAAAACAACTCGAATATAGGAAAGAAATTATTGGTGATAAATAATTTAAATACAAAAGGACTCAGTGGATCAACTCTTGCTTTGACACTTTATAGTCTCCACTTGTATCCCTTTCACTTCTATTGATGCATCATCAATATGATCCTAGAATTTATATACAAAGGAAAGAAAAAGAAAAAGAAAACTCAATACATGTAACAAATCATGTGTTGATGATGATATGAAACATGCAATATTTTGGATGTGTTTATTTTTATGATTTAGCCTTTTTTTAAAAGTGTTTTTTATAAATAAAAAAATATCAAATTGATGTCTTTTATGTGTTTTTTATGGTTTCGATATTTTAATATAAAAAAAATTAAAAAGCAATATTTTAAAGCATTTTCAATTAATGAGACTAATTATCATAGACAATTTCGTCTTTATGATAATTTATGATGATAAAATGATAAATTAGAAATGCTTTGCGTGATGAGTCATCCAATCCAATACTTCTCTTAAAAGGTTATTGAGAAAAATCTTAGTTTTGATTTATTAATGTATGCATTCTTTTAATATTCCGGACATTATAATTGTTGATTGGTAAGATAATTTTGGATCACTTATGCCATTTATTTTTCATTTCTTTCTTTTAAATCTAAAACTAAATTATGAGAGAAGGTAGAGATAGAAACCTTTTCAAATCAAACAGAATATAAATGTGTCAAGACTTCCAACCTTAAGAAAAGATGTATTTATCCCAAATAACATTGTACTAGAAGAACGATAGGTAAAGGAGGAAAAAAAAGGATTGAAAACAAGAAAGTAAATAAAGCCATGAAAGAAGCAAGTAAATGAAAGTTGAAAATACAAGAAGAAAGATAACTTGAATAAATTGAAAGAATAAAATTGCATATTTAGATTTGACTATCTTTTTCAACTATTGAATAACCTATTTATATCGATATAGCATTTAAAACCTAGATAAACATGTAATTGTAATCATATACAAGTGTTCTATATCAAATAAGTAGGCATATTGAATTTTAATACAAACTAAACTTTTTTTTTATGACAATCACATGAACTGTAACGACCCGGCTTTTTCAAAGCAAAAATCGATGGAATTTTTTTATATATATAAGTCGTCAGGTTTTGGATTTTTCACCATATCATTTTGCATATTTGTAATTGCTTTCCATTCATTAAGAAAGCATAATCTATGTAAGATAACGTAAATCAACATTCCCATAAAACGAATTCTTAATACACATGCCCATAATATGATATTTTCATACTCATAGGTTTACATTACATCCTATTGACATTCTCATAAATTCACATTCTTGTTCTAGTCTTGTTATCATCACGAGTTCATACAAGAGTGTCGGACGACAAGTTACACAACTAGTATTTTCGTTCATCCTGGCCTCATGTAATTTCACAACATAATATCCTCATAAAAAGAATACCACATACGTATATTCATACACATCATAACTACATATTCGCATATACACATCCATGTTCCATTTCAATTTTTCATTACAAGTCTTTACAAAAGAGGTCGAACGACTAATTGAGCGATTAACACGTCTATTTATACAAAATTCACATCACCTATAACATGTGAATATATAGTTCTTTTCAAAATATATGAGCTGCGAAACGGATTTCCTTACGCATCATGTTGGTATGATGTCCATGTTACAACACAAGGTAATTTCAAGCATTATAAGCAATTTAAAAACATAATAAAGCAATATTAACGTTACATTTTATTTGTGGACCAAAAGAGTATAATTCTTTCATATCTCCTTACTTACATAAATACCATCCTTAATAATTCATCAATTACTGAGGCTAATTACAATACTCAAACCCAGTCATCCTTCTCGAATACCGTTAACCGAACTAACGTTATTCTCTATTTAAAACATAACAATCATAGTTCTTTCATATACTTGGTATATACAAAACATAGTACACATGAACGCATTAATTCTTGAAACTAACTCATAACTCCCAAACTTAGTTATCCTCTTAGGACTCTATTAGTCGAAGTCAATAGTTTATTCATCCTAGTCATCCTTTTAGAATGCCATTAGTTGAAACTAATTATTTATTCATCTTAGTCATCCATTTAGGATGGCAATAGCCGAAGCTAATCATTTATTCATCCCGATCATTTCTTCATCCTGATCATCCACTTAGGATGCCATTAGCCGAAGCAAATCATTTCTTCATCTCATTCATCCTCTTAGGATGTCATTAGCCGAAGCTAATCATTTTTTCATCTCGGTCATCCCCTTAGGATGTCATTAGCCGAAGCTAATCATCAATCATAACCTGGTCATCCATCTCAGATATCATTAGCCATAGCTAATCATAAAACGCAATCCGATCATCCTTCTAGGATGTCATTAGTCGAAGCTAATCATTAACCAATCAAACGTTCCATAAACGGTTTATGAAATCACTATAACATGATAATATATCATATGCTCATTCAAACGATTCATAACAATTTAACATTCACTGTAACATAATAGTAGACCTTTCGTAATACTCGTACAAACATTCTAAATAGCTTAGGGTTCAGTATACACCACAATAGATCCTTTGTAATACTTAAGCAAACATTCTATAATAATTTAGCATTTAGTATAACAAAACAACAGACCCTTCGTATTACTCATTCAACCATTCATGACAGTTAATGTTCAGTACAATACAATAATAGATCATTTGTAATACTCATATAAAAATTTATTACAATTTAGCACAATAATAGATCATTCGCAATACTCATATAAACATTCATGACAAATACCCTTCAACATAATACAACGATAGATCCTTTGTAATACTCATACAACCATTCATAACAATTAACATTCAGGATAATGCAACAGTAGATCCTTCGTAATACTTATACAACCATTCGTGACAATTAACATTCAGTATAATACAATGGTAGATCATTTTTAATACTCATACAACCAATTATGACAATTAACATTCAGTATAATACAACGGTAGATCCTTGGTAATACTCGTACAACCATTTATGACAGTTTAGCATTTCATATAGCACAATAATATATCCTTCGTAATAAATTAACTTCAAAAACTAACATTACGCTAGAAAGGGGTGGAAATCACCTACATGTTCCTCCTGCGATGTACTCATCCGGTTGAAGGTTCGATTTTGGTCGCATCACCTGATACATCAAATGATCATAAATCAGCACATTTGCATTCGGCAAACACATAACTCATCGTCATACTTATTTCAAAATGCACATGTTCACATTCCAATGTTCTGCACATTATATAATTATATAATGAAATCTTTATAAGCAATAAATCATTTCTGATGTGAAATTCGTTAGCAGCTAAGCTGTTGTTATCACAAAAAGTTATCAACAAAAATTGGGTCCCTGGTGACATACAATTCGTCAATAAGAATTGATTCACTGGTTACACAAAATTCGACAGCAAAACTGAGTCGCTGGTGACATACAGAATTCAGCAGCGAAACTGATTCGCTGGTGATGTACAATTCGTTAGCGAGAATTGATTCACTGGTTACATAGAATTTAGCAGCGAAACTGATTCGTTGGTGACATACAGAATCCAGCAGCAAAACTGATTTGTTGGTGACATACAATTCATCAACAAAAACTGATTCGCTGGTTATATATAAAATTCGACAACAAAACTGATTCGCTGGTGACATATAGTTCGTTAGTGAAACTAATTCCATGGTTACACAGAACTCGGTAGTGAAACTGATTCGATGGTGACATACAGAATTCGACAGTGAAATTGATTCGCTGGTGACATGCAATTCATCAGCGAGAACTAATTCGCCGGTTCCACAGAATTCGGCAACGAAACTGATTCATTGGCGATATACAGAATTTGACACCAAAACTGATTCACTAATGGCATATAATTCATCAGAAAAAACAGATTTGCTAATTACATACAGAATTCGGCAGCGAAACTGATTCACTGGTAACATATAGAATTCTACAGAAATCGTCAATGCATAATAGGTTACTGCTGAATCAGAAGTCGTTGGCAAAAACTCAGTCGCTGCCGACTTAGAAATCATCAACGAAACACATTTCTACAATTAATGTTGAAATCATCAGCACGCACAGCCTGCTGTTGACTCAAAAATTGTTGACGGAAACTAAGTCGTTGTCGCCCCAGAAATCATAAACGCAACACATTTCTACGGCTGATGTTGAAATCATCAGCACAGATAAACTACTATTGATTCAAAAATCATTGACAAAAGTTAAGTTGCCGCCTTACCAGAAATCATCAACGCAATCCAATTCTGCAACTTTCACTGAAATCGTCAGTGAAATCTATATTGCTACTGATCTACAAATCAACAGCGATGATTAAGTCATTTCTAGTCTTGCTTTTTCCCTTTGTTGCATATAGGGTCTACGCTAAGTCTTTCCCCTTTATAACACACCTAGACAGAATTGAACATAGACCATAACCAATCGTATTCAATTTATCATAAGTTAACAAGTGACGCGACCAAATCTCAACATACACATATTTCCAATTACTCTCCTAGCTAACACTTCAAGACCAGCATTTAGCATTGCCACAATCAATCATTCCATGTTTTCACTTACATCATGGTAATACATCAACACCACCACTAATAATTTCATAATTCACAAGGGTTCATTTTCGATCAAGGACATTTCTCATATACAAATCATCATATTTTTCACAAGTATAATCATAATCACAATTCACAATCCATTCTCTTGATTCACAATCACATATGTCTGTTCATCAAACAAACAAAACTGAAGCATTATATAGTGAAATTCTTGTTTCAGTTGTAGCATGGTTTCAAGGTTATAAACACACATAATTTTTTCACTTAACATCCACATACACATTTTCATACAAGTTCTTCAACCACATATGCAGAATTCATGACATTAACACATGTATAATTCTGTTTCAATTCATATAATTAAGCAACTCTAACAAGGTCATCATCTTGCATTTTATTTCTTTAATACATGTTTTGTCCAGCCCTTACCATGACCGGCCACCTCTCCAAGTTTTTTGCATTAAAAATTGTTCATTTCCTTTGTTAAATGTTCTGGATTTAGGTTCCCCAATCAGCCCCATTTTCGTCCCTCATCCTTGTCTAGTTTTCCTTAACAACTAGTGTGAGATTCTTGGGCTATTTACTTAGGGTTTTCTTCTCCTTTTCAGTTCTAAGGCCCCAAGAACAAGTGGATGAGTGGTATGGTTTATACCTCATAAATTTAACAAGTTCAATGTAGGTTTCGGTGGTCTGCTCTTCCTCTCTTTTTCAATTTTCTTCCTTCTCTATCTTGTTGTCCAGTCAGCCTTTAGGCTCTTTTTTCTTCCAAGTTTTTGGTTTTCTCTTCTTCTCCTTACTCACTTCTCTCTCCACGCTCATAAAAAATGGCATGCAGGCTGGTTGGGTTCGGTTTTCTACTTGGAAGAGGGATGTATGTGCTGCAGCAATGGCTGTTATTAGATCTGGAAGAAGGTCTAGGCTTCAGCTTCCACCATGTTTTCGGTCACAACTCCTTCCCTCTAGCTCTTTTCTCACGCAGCACTCTTGGAGATTTGCATGCAGCTGGTCAGTTTCAGTCTTTTTTTTAGAAGAAAGGATTGTTTCCAGCAGAGTTGCAGCTGGATCTTGGGGAGATAAAGGGTCACCTTCTCTCTCTCCCTTGCATTTATACCCTCCTCTTAATGAGGTGGGGGTGTTTGGGTGTTGTCCAACATATCATTGTTTCTCTTTAAGTTATCCCAAAACCGGTTTAGTCCCCTGGATTCTGTTTAGAATTAGTTGGCCAAGAACTAAATTTTGTCAGGTTTTATAGCCAAGGACTAAATTTTTTTTCCGGTTTTAAACCATGGCTAACACATGGATTCGTCAGCACACACAACCACTGTTGATTTAGAAATCAGTAACGTAAACGGCAATGAAAATTATATCGCTGCCGATTCAGAAATGGACAACATAAACTATGTCGCTGTCGATTTATAAACTTTAATTCTATAAAAGGTCTTGCAAAAAAGTTTTAATCTCCTCTTTCAATCCTTATATAGATCAAGAAAACTTGTTTTGTTAAGATCATTTTTTTTACATGGCATAAAGTTTAAATATAAATGTAATTTCCTACCTTAACTCCACACCATAAAATGGTTATAAACCTTATCACAAGGTTTTCTAATGTTGTTTTTATTTTTTTCAGTGAGAGAAAATAATACAATCAATGACTTGGCTTAACATGGATCAAGATATAAAATGACCTTTGATTATTATGGCATCATCCTTACAAGGATTTTTAATCTCATATCTCCTATCCGTATGTGGATCAAGAGCACTTGTTTTGTTAGGATCATTTTCTTCTACATGGTATAAAGTTTCAACAACAATTTATTGCTACTATCTTATACAATTCGAACCATGGAACTTATGTTGCTCTAGCCATCATTACCTTCATGCTAAACATCAATAATAGTTGATCGATCATAAATCCTTGTAAGGATAATGCCATAATAATCAAAGCTCATTCTATATCTTGATCCATGTTGAGTCAAGTTATTGGTTGTATTATTTTCTCTCACTGAAAAAAATAAAAATAAGATCGGAAAACCTTGTGAAAAGGTTTATAATCATTTTATAGTGTGGAGTTAAGGTAGGATGTTTATACTTATATTCACCAACTAATTGGTTGATAATGACTAACGAATCTTTGTCACTGTAACTAATTGTGCCCTTAACTTTAGGAGTATTTCAATATCTATTATTAAAGCCTCATATTCACCTTGAGTACTTGTTAAAGAAAAATCAAGGCAAAAATATATGGTCACTATATGACCTACTAGGGATATTATTACTTCTACACTAGCTATGTTCCTAGTTTTCGATCTTTTAAACCACAATAGCTATGAAACAGGTTATGTCATAATAATATTGATATCTTGTTCTATCTTATGATCATGTTAATGCATGAGTGATCATCTAAGAAATTAGTTAAAGTGTATCTTTAACTGCTTTTTTGTAGCATATAATGTAAGTTAAACTCAGACAATATTAATTTTAATTTGCCAATACAACCTCTCAAAAAAGGTTTTAACAATAAGCATTTTATTAAATTTGTTTTATGAATAACATATGCATACAACTAATAATTTATACCAACATATCTTAACATAAGTGAAATAAAGGGGCATAAATAGTTTCTTTACTAATGTAAAATGTTCTTCAACTTTTATAAGTTGTGTTAGAATAAATAGATAATTTCATTAACATAAGAAAAAAAAATAAGATCAATCAAAAAAGCAAAAAAAAAATTCAATTATCCAAATTCTTAACCTCACTTTTTACATCAACAAAAAAGCAGTTTAATGAGATTAGAATTTTAAAACAAATAATTAATAAAATTTCTTGTAGATATAAAAGAAAATTCAAGTTACTTAATTTTTCTCCTTTTTTTTTACCAACAAATGACTATAATATTGAGAGTACTTCAATAAAAATCTATCTATTTTATAAGTGTATAATTTTTTTTATCCTCCTTCTTTGCTCCATATAAGATTCTCAATGTTATGACATATAAATTACTTATATGTTAATATATTTAAGTTTTAACCAATAAAATTTAACATCTACCAAAAACAATTAAACACATATGTAGATAAAAATAGAAAATCAAAGTATTGGTACCAA
>Ga0325404_1004030_pt1 | contig 15669 bp, 8 predicted proteins | sample PopdelMetagenome_18_FD_205664 | JGI IMG/M metagenome (GOLD analysis project Ga0325404, IMG submission 205664) | Populus deltoides microbial communities from Bellville, Georgia, United States - Xylem-Control-R1 | ecosystem: Host-associated > Plants > Phyllosphere > Stem > Wood/Secondary xylem... | reverse complement strand
TTTTACTTGTCTAGAAAATTAAGGGAAGGTAACAGAGATAATTTAGAACCCTTTAAAATTTTTATCCAAAATATTTATAAAATACTATATAAACCTTATTAAACCAATACAGTTAAAAAAACAAATATCCTCTCTCCCTGTTTTTGTCCTAAATGTGTTTTGATTTGGACATCTACTCTATTATCCTTTTTTTTCATATTAATTTTCAAACTAGCTTTTTAAAAATTAATTTCAAGTAAAAATAAAATTTAATTTTTTTAAAAGATACTTTTTTTAAAAAAACAAACACGTTATTTCTCTCCTTATTTGCCGCTGTGATTTCAGGTCCTCATCTCTTACATTATTTATAAAAGCATGAAAAAATAAAAATAATTTTAATATTTTTTTGTTATTATATTATTAAAGTGTCCAAAGAATTCCAAATAAAAAAAACACAAAAAAATCCCAATCAAATAGATAAACGAGCATCACATATTCATATTGTTTTCTTTACTCTCCTCCGATCTTTCAATGTCTTCTTTTGTTTCTGCCTCCCTCAACTTTGTTAAAGAATAATTTAGAGAATAATATAAATCATATTCTGAGATTTTATTTAACAGTTTAAGTTATTAGGTTGAGATGGTTCTTTAACATGATATCAGAGTTTTGATGACAAAGCGGTCACGAATTCAAATCTTACCATTCCTATTTATTTGATAAAAATTAAACACAGGGTAATGTGGATTTCACTTAAAGACATATGTTAGAGAATAATATATATTATATCCTGAAATCCCACCTACCAACTTAAAATATTAAATTAAGATGTTTATTTGACAAACCTCTCCTTCTATTTCCTCGTCCCTCTCTTGTCTCAACCTTTCTTTTATTTCTGTCTTTCCTTTTCTTTTTTTTAAAAGCCTTAACCTCTCTCTCTCCCACTTTCTATCTTTTCCTAAGGGTAGATAAAGTTGAACACGTGGCGACCATCTATTAGCTTTTTTTTTCTAATATTGTTATAGGTCAATCATATTACCTGAATGTGTGATACCGAGATGGTAATCATAGACTATTATTTTTAATTGCTTTAGTTTGATTCTTTGTTGAGTTTCTTTCAGTAATTCTACTTTTTTGCAAGTCCTTTCTCTTGTTGATCTGTTTTTTTTTTTTAAAAAAAAAAGAAAACTAAAAAGAACTTTGACCTATCACAGCTTAGGTTAATTATATTTGTTGTTGGAAGCGAGCTGGTATCATCCATGGAGACGTCCCAGTGATTACCCTGAACCTTTCGTTCGTTTCTTTTTGCCAGGTGAGTAATTTTACACGTCTAAGTGATTATCCTGCACCTTTCACTCGTTTCTCTCTGCTAGGTGAGTAATTTTACACATTATTTTTTTTATTTGTTTGACACTGTCTCTAAATGATCTTAATTATGTCATCAAAATGCATTTTTAATGGGAATTACTGCTTTAACTCACAAGTGTCAATAAACTATTTTTGTTGGTATACTTTATACCTTGTCTTGTTGCTTTTGAAGCATAATTTAATTGTTTGCAGGGCTTTATTTATGTTATAGGTCAATCATATTACCTGAATGTGTGATACAGAGATGGTCATCATAGAAAATTATTTTTAATTGCTTGAGTTTGATTTTTTGTTGAGTTTCTTTCGGTAATTCTATTTTTTTACAAGTCTTTTCTCTTGATGAATTGTTTTTTTTAAAACAAAAACTAAAAAAAACTTTGATTAATTTGATAAAAAAACCTAGTTGTAAACCACAACCTGTTTTCAGCCCATTTTAACCAAAATCACCTAGAAAATTGGTGGTCAAAATCCCCAATAACAACTTTCTCTTTCTAAAACAAAATATGGTGATCCTCTCTCTCTCCTAAAAAAAAACCTAAAAACAGAGGAAAATAAAGTTTATACTATAATTTTCAAAATATGGTGAAAATTTTCAAAAAATTCACTATTAATATCCAAATTCCATAATGAAATGAATATAAGTGAATAGTGATGAAGAGAGAACTCCTTTCTCTTTTAATTTATACTATAATTTGGTATTGTGGCACACACTTTTTAAAAATATTCTTTATTTAAAAACAAATTAAAATATTATATATGAATATACATTTTAGAATTTAATAACTAATTTATTAAATTTATGTGAATTTGGTCAATATTTTAATAGACCACTATTTTTTAATTAATAAGAATTAATGGTCAAATTTATTGTGGTGAGATGTTAATTAATTAAATTAAATTTAATCATATTAAGTGTACGCTAATATGTTAAAGCGATATCATTTATCTTAAATAAATAATAAATATGTTAATTCTGTATTGGATTAAGTTTGGATCCAACCAATATAAAATAACATAAGAGGTCAAGTGTATACGAAGCAAATCAACAAGTACGAAACTAAAGCCTCTCCCAATTACCAAATGCCCGCAGCAAACCATGCACAGCTGCAAGTGCGAAGCATATTTGTTAATAATCACATGTTGACCTATAAGTTGATAATGTTTTTCTAAATTAGCCCTTTGTTAAGGTCTAACAATTATAATAGGAAGGAAACATTTATTCACCAATGTCTTTTCTTTATTTTAAATAAAAATTGAATTCATTAAAAAATTAATAGTTAAGGATACACACCCTTGAATTGATTTTGTACATGAAGCCATTAGACTTGCATGCACCTAAAAAATTGAAGGAATCTCAAATTTTATTGGTACTAAGTATCACAAACAAAAATATAATAAATAAAAATAAATAGTAAAAGTAGTAAATAGAAATGAATTAATAAATAGCGGGCTCCATAGTTTCTAACGGCAAGGTCCTTTCTATACACATAGAAATGCAGCCCCTTACTTGATGGAATCAATGCTAATGTTAAGTTTTTGGCTCTACCCATGAATTTCCTAGTAGTTTACAGTAACAGTACTATTTAATTATGCGGATTAGCTGACCTTTTGAGTCCATTCTTGCAAGAGTAGATGCGTTCATTTTTGGCCTTTTAATTTAAATAAGATTTGTCATGCTTAACATATTATTATTTGCTACCAATGAGGAATTTTTTAGCATTTTCAATCAAAAATTGAGAATTGAGATAACTGAATTTGCACAAATAGCATAATTTTAACACCTGGTCTGACTCTACGAGTCGATTAGGGATCTGATAGACTCGGGGTTGGAACCAGGTCGGGTTTAAAAAAAATAAAAGAAGCTTCTGGGTTGGAATAAAAAATTGAGAATTGAGATAACTCAATTTCTGTTTGTTCAAGCTTCTGGGTTTCCTTTGCATAAACAATTCATAATTAAAAGAAGCTTAGCTTTCGGCCTAGCTTCCAACCTGAGCTAGAACGGAGACTCGAATCTTTCGATATCTTCATCAACAAACTGATCATGGAAGACCACCATATCAAAAGATAAAACATTTCTTGCAAGACCACCATACCATGGTGTATCTTGTACCACCATATCAAAAGATGAGACATTGCTTCTTTTTATTGTCTTTTAAAAAGTCTAATGCTCCACTAATTTCCTCACCCAAGGCATAAGGTTTTAAAAAGAAAGGAAAAGAAAGACTGGCCCCCCTAAGCACCATCCCGTTTGCAAAGAAGTGGAAAGTAAAAGGAAGGAAATGATTATGTTTGTGTCTCTTTTACTTTCGAAACAATGAAAGCAAAAGCATTAGTAGGACAAGGTAAGTTTGTCATCTAAGGATAAAACTCGAGCAATTAAAAATAATTTTCTATGATGATCATCTCTGAGTCACATACTGGTAATATGATTGACCTATTACAATATTTTAAAAAAAAAATACTAAAAGAACTATGTTTTTTATGGCAACCAGAGTGCGTTACTTTTTTCATCCCTATTTTTTGGTTTTATTTTATTTCAGTCCTTCAAGTCCTTTTGTTTTGCTATTTCATCGAGTTTCTTTGCTCTTGAGTTGTTGTGCTTGCCCTCAAATATGCATTATGCTAGGAATTACAATTACATTACAGAAAAATTATGGGTTGATTATTATGGATAATGAATTATTTAGTTGATTTTGAAAGATTTTAGGTAAAAATAATGATTTTGAGTTATGATTTTATTTAAATGGTGAATTTGAGTTAGAAATCTTGATATATCAGTAGGTTATCTGTGTAAATTCTGGGTTTGAGGTTGAAGATTATGAAATTTCAGCTTGGCCCCTCAATTTGTGAAAATTACTGTTTTGTCCCTAAACTTTGGAAAAATTAGAGATTGGTCCCTGGAGCATAATCCGAGATTCTGGACAGAATTAAAGATGAATTATGGGCAGAATTCCAGTATAGTTATGAATTTATGACATTTTCACTTTGGTCCTCCAATTTGATGAAATTACAATTTGACCCTAGAAATTTGATAAAATTCCAGAGTGGTCCCTGGAGCATAATTTGAGATTTTAGGTAGAATTGAGGATGAATTATGTGCAGAATTCCAGTATAGTCATGAATTTATGATATTTTTAGTTTGGTCCTCTAATTTGATAAAATTATAATTTGACCCCTAAAAAATGATAAAATTCCAGATTGGTCCCTAGCCTTAATATTAGCTTTTTTAGATTGGTTTGATGAATAATTGATGGTTATTTAGTGAATTATTATTAAGTCTCATTATTTGTTTTATTGTGAATTAGATTTCTGAAAACCATTTACTTTTTTGGTTTTTGGAAAAAATAACTAGTTTAGTTAAAAAATATATAGAATTATAAAATAAACCTTTAGTTAAGTGTATTAAATAGATTGTATCTTCTTTTCTTTTCATATTGGTGGAAGTAATTCCAAGCAGATACCTTGTTGGCTAATGCTAGAGAATCCAAGAGGGTGTTCATTAAAGAGAGAACAGGCTGAGAATCTTTTTTTCACGTTGCTGTATAGCATGTGAAGCTGTTTTCATTGGCTAAGAGTAGCCCCACCCTCCTGCTAGATAGCTTCTTTCTAAGCAGCTTATTATGAAACTCACTGAAATTGGTAATAAGAGAATAGAAACCCTCAAGAAAGTATAAAATGAGGAGCATGGATTTGTTTGGAAAATGTTAAGGAATTGACAATGGAATCTACTTTTATTAGACTATGTGTGAAATATTCAGTTTTTCGTAATGTTGCTTTGCAATAGAATCAGTTGTTTATAGAAATCCCAATGAGCAACCCACTAATATGCAGTCCGAGAGACTTTGTCTTGAGTTTCGAAGTAGAATTTCTTCAACTTTCATCATAGAAAATATGATAAAATCAAAATAGCAAAACAAGAAGAAAGAACAACAGCATAGAAGGGATGCAGTGCTGGTTCCTATTATAGATTTTTCAATCACAGAAAAAAAGGTTGCAATGATGGAAGACGTGAACCATTAGGCTTACAAGAGAATTATTTAAACAAGTAAAGCAATCAGCTGAACCCTATAAGATCTGCTACAATTAATCCTCAGATTTGAAGTTAACGTAACGTCATCTTCCTTAATTTCTGATAGGATTTTGACAGCTTTTCATTAGGATCTGATAAGTCTTCATGTTGATTTGTAGGACTTGCAGGTTTATGGTTTTATAAAGGAAAAATCAAAGTCAATGTTTATGATTTGTAGGACTTGCAGGTTTATGGTTTCATCTTCCTTACTTTTTCTTTCCTCGAACTTCTTTGTTTCTTTCCTTTCTTTTTCTTTTTCTTTTTCTTCTTCTTTCTTTTCTTAGAGGGGAAAGAGGGTTGTGCTGCTCGTTTCGTTTCGTTTTCTTGGAAACCATACAGAAAATTCTTGGATCTGTTGATTGTTTTCTAGCTAATAGTCTTTTTCTCTCATTCACTCAGTTTTCTTTTGTTCTACTGAAATTCTTGGCGTTTTGGTCGGGAATAAGTTTAGCTCCTTTTGCTTGTCTAGAAAATTGAGGGAAAGTAACAGAGATAATTTAGACACTTTAAGATTTTTGCCACTATGGTTTAGTTCTTCACTTTCCCGGAGCTATGAGAAAGGGTTGTTTCTGGTTTTGAGATTGAGAGATGGGGTCCTGAAAAGTGGCATGGCTGGTGGTTGTTTAGGCTACCATTGTGTGGGTGGTCGCCAAAATTCACCAGGGAAAGGAAATGGGAAGACAGAGTATATCTTTTTTTTTATTTATTTAGTCTTGACCGATTTATATGAATTATATAAAGAAAAAAAGCAATAATAACAAACAAGAATATATATAAGGAAAAAAATGCATCATCATGTTGAAATGAAGGATAAAATTATAAACAATTTTTTGTTTTATCAACCTCTCCTTTCTATTTCCACGTCCCCCTCTTACCTCAACCGTGTCTTTTCTTTTCTTTTCTTTTCTTTTTAATCCTTTTTAACCTTTCTCTCTCCCACTTTCTATCCTTTCCTAGTGGGTACATAAAGTTGAACACGTGGCGATCATCTATTAGCTTTTGAGATTACCTTTATCTCCATGTCACAGTAGAATCTAAGGTTGAACATGTGGAGATAAGGTTGAACATGTGGCGATAATCTATTGGTTCCTTGGATTACCAGGTCCTTTCTCATAAACATAGTTCTTTTAGCTTTTCTTCAATACTGGCCCCAACGTGACCTTACTTTCTTCCTTCTTTGTCCCATCCTTTTCTTTCTCCTTTGATCATGCCGTGATTTTAGGGGTTTTGTTTTATTCTTTCTTCTTTGTCCCATTCCTTTCTTTCTTCTTTTGTCATGCTGTGATTTTAAGATTTTTATTTTAAGTGTTCGAATAAGTAGATGTTTTTTATAATATTTTTTATTTAAAAATATATTAAAATAATATTTTTTTATTTTTTAAAAACTATTTTTAATATCAATATAAAAATAAAAAAAAAATTAATTTAGAATATAAAAAATTATTTCATATCCTATCATTAGCTGGAAATCGCATAATGTAATGATAGACAAATTTGGGGTTGGCTGAAGGCGGGGATTCTATTGGTCAACGTATTTTCAATGTAGTAAAATTAAATGTTTCACTATAAATGACAATAATATTGATACTTTAAATGAATAAATGATTTTAATATCGTTAAAAGATGTTTTTACATTGTTATTTGTTCAAAAATGGTATACCCAAGCTCCGGCGAACACCAAGAAGTCTCCATTTTTAACACAAAGAAAATACTAGAGTTAGGGATTGCTTGCATGAAATCTAGCCAAGTTCTTGCATAAATTAAGAGGTTATAATATTTGTGGATAGAATTTGGAAACTTACTAATCAAATGATGCTTGTTAACATGTAATTATTATTATTATTATTATAGGTGATACAAGCATGATTCCCTTAGCATAGCTCCATAAATCAAATATGGGCCAAATAACAACCACTATTTGATTCATGAACCCACTTGAACCTAGATTGTGTGGCATTATTTCAACTTAAGAAAATACATCCATTAGTACCAAATTCCCACCATGTAAAAGAAATGTTAAACTCGCGATGAAGTTGGTGTTGGGTTTGCCGAATAGCATATATGCAGCCGAATTAATAAAATAAAATTATTCGGGAGTTTCTAGAATCTCGTTAAACAGATCTAGAGTTGTTTAGGGATTTATTACCTGAAAATTTGATCATTTTTTGTTTTGAATAATTTTTTAAAAACTAAGTTGTTGCAAACTAGAAGTCGTCCAATTGTTCGTCCTTCAACGGTAATTCACATGAACCACTAGTCCTTACCTGATTTTTCTAGATCTGGAAATATAATCCTTGTATTAATTATATTGTAGTCCTTAATTTCTAAAATATATTTTAATCAAGTTATATTTAATTAAATCATCACAATTTAATATATTGGTCCAAATATAAATTATAATTATAATTAAATAAATTACAATTGAAGATTTGAAGATCATGTGTATTGTCTAGTAACGTGTCATGATACCCTAAATATTAGAAAAGTTATTAGTGGTTTAAATTACCGGTTTCTCATTGTAATTAATACCATTTTATCACTAATGTTCTTATTTAACATTAAAGCATGAAGCATATTTGTCATGTTAAATTATGTTCATTCTCTAAATAATACTAATTCTTATGCGGGTCAATTCAGTGTACATGTCTTATAACAAGCATATACATATTAGTTTTAGGTATCCCTTGTAGCTCAACTTATGAGAATGTTGCTTCATTTCATAAAGGAAAAAACATAATATATATCAGTCTTTATGGCTCTAATAAATATCCAATATTTAAAAGAGCATCAACCAAGAACATTTTATTAACAATATTTTAATGCATTAAAAATCTCATAATTATAACAACTTTATAATTTCCTTTGCAAAGCATTGTTGTCTCATAAACTTTATCTATACTCTAGATTCATTAATCTAATATTATATGAATATTAAAGTTAAATTAAGCCTTTATTAATAATAAATATGTATTTACATGAATATAATAATACCTCGTGTAACTAACCGATTGGCTACAAAGCATATTAAACTAACAGTTGGTAACCATTCTATACCGATGGTATTATCTTTTATTAAAAAATGAAATTAACTATAGATTTACTGGTTGTCGCATGTGTGCGGCGTCACAACGAATATGGAGAAAAGACTATAGAAAAAAAAAGGATAAATGTCAAATGTTCAACCCGAATCATAGAGAAAAGACCAGATCACGTTAACTCAGTTGGGCAATTATTCATCTTCTTTCCCTTCCTTTATTCTATCTTCGCTTAGCTTTTTTTGGGCCTGGATCGAATAAAATTTGATATTAAATTGAAGATAATAAGGGGCTAAATTGAAAAAAGAGGGCTTTCCTCGTATGAGATGAGCTTTGGGGTCTAATTGAAGAGTTGGTGTCAAATTAGGGATTAAATTGAAAAGATGAAATGAGATTTAAGACTTAATTGAAGAGTTATTATCGAATATGTCATAGCCCGACCGAACCTACCAGATATTGTCTTTTTTGAGCCTTATCGCTCTCACGAATTTGTTCTTGGTGACCACGCATAGCTTCAAAACGTGTCTGACAAATCAACAACCAACACTACTAATAAGGACAACTATCAAATCCTCACTCGCCAATATTGAATATTATAGAATAAAAGAGAAAGAAATGTTGGTGCGTATAAAGCACATGTCAATATGGAAGAAAGGCTATTGAATACGAGCGACACATATGTGGCCTCTACTCCCTTTAAAGGTTGTCGATTCCATTTGTTTTATCTGAAATAGGTAGTATATCTTATATCATTTTAAAAAACATAACAAAGTAAGACAAATTTCATTGCACTTAAAATCTTGGCTCATTCTTCTTGCCTAAATTCTAGACGAGTTGTTTCGAGTTTTTTCCATCTGTTGTGTTCCAGATTTTTTTGAATGAACTTATAATTGGTGCCGTTTTGAGTTAGGGATAAAAATCTATAATTCTCAAAACAGGTAGCCATGCGCAGATCTTCATCTCTCTTTAATTTCCCGTTACCCATTTCCCCTCTTCCCATCTTCCTTCCATCGAATCCAATTCATAACTAATTTGGGCTGCTTTTGTGGCAATTTCAATGATTTTACACAGTTATCGATAACTTTTTTGGCTGTTAATATCATAGTATTATCTAAAGAAAGAATTTATTTATTTATTAAGGAATTCATTTAGCTTTTTCAATATTTAATTTAAATTATATTCTTAATAATAATTTTAATTCGAACAACAAGACAGCAGAACAACAAATAATTTATTGATTTTACTCATAACACAACACAATTATTTATTATTAAATATATAATTTGATATGGTTAATCTCACAACAAAACACAAAGCAAACTCTTATTCTTAAACTTGCATTAAATATTACTACTTAGAATTTATTAATTTGTATTATACACGTACATATATTATCTTTCAAGGCTTGTATGACCTTTATCTTAGATATCATTTTATTCTTTATTTTTAATAAAAAATTTCTTTCAATCAATTTATTAAAATAATATTTAAGTGATTGTTCAATTATTTAATTGTTTTCAAGAAGATTAGGAATTTTTATTATGATATTTTCATTACTTTATAAATAATTATGTATTAGGGACATTTGAGCAAAATAATATTACTCATAAAAAATACATTTTTTTAAAATAAAAAAATGCATGAATTCAAAATTTATGTTTTCAATAAAAAAAAAAAAATTTAGTTCAAATCATTACAGTTTCTTAGGATACTTTTCCTGGTTGTTATTACTTTTTATATTGTCAAAAACTCTTTTTTTAAGAAAAATACATGAATCAGACTAGAAAATTTTGATGAAATATATATTTTTTTGTCTATAATTTTATTTTGAGTGTTTTCTATGAATATATTGCATAATTAAATAAATAAAATATATTAAAAAAGTTAGATTACAAAAAGTATCTCGGGACAATGTTGAGCATATCTACACTAGTTTTTCTGTTTGTTTTTGTGTTTTAAAAATACTTCTGAAAAAAATTTCTTTACTTCAAATTAATATTTGTTTGGTGTTTTCAAATTATTTTGATATGCAGATGTTAAAAGCATTTCCGAGTGAAAAATATTTTGAAAAGCAACAACAATTACACTCTCAAAAATCCTTTTAGATTGTTGGGATCTAATGGTTTGGATAGCTTTCACAATCATAATTTTTTTTTAAATACAATAAAATCAAAATAGCAAAACAAGAAGAAAGAACAACAGCATTAATTAGCTGCTTAATACATTAATTAGCTGCGTATTACATTTTTATTATTGTATTTTAAATATATTATTTTACAATGGTAGGAACAGCAGAGCACCACATGAACAGCAGAACGAAGGCTACCCACTTCCTGGAACTTCCTTGCTGCTGACTTTGGTGATTTGTTCACACTACCAATCTTTCCTTAACAACTAAGGAGGTTTTTTAACAGCAGGTGATTTTGACCACATATTTTTGCCTAGTTTCTCTGTTTCTCAATTCAATCTATTTCCTTAAAAAAAATATGCAATTAAGCTTAAAAAAATTCAATTATACAAAAAAAAAATAAGTTCAAATACTTTCAAAAACTTTATTATTAATATCTACAAGTCTAGTGAATAGTAATGAGCATAAATCTCCTTTTTTCTTTTAATTTATACTATAATTTTGTACTGTGACACATACTTTTTAAAAATATTTTTTATTTAAAAATTTATTAAATATATATATATATATGTAATAACGAGAAATATTAAAAAAATATATTAATTTAATATTTTTTAAATTAAATATAATTATAAAAAGCACTCAGACACAGTAAAAAAAAAAAAAACAGTCTACCTCCCTGTTTTTGTCCTCTGTTTATGTGTTTTGATTCTGACAACTACTCTATTATCCTCTTCTTTCGTGCAAACTTTCAAACTTTCTACAAGACTGGCCCTACGTGACCTTACTTTCTTCCTTCCTTGTCCCTTTCCTTTCTTTCTCCCTCTTTTCTCTCCTCACTTGAGTGCGTGGCACAGATGGTACTCATAGACAATTACTTTTAATTGCTTGAGTTTGATCCTTTGTTGTGTTCGTTCCATTAATTCTACTTCTTTGCAAGTCTTTTAATATAGAGAACTACTATTGTTATATCTGTGTTTGAATGAACCATCCCGTTTGCAATCCAATATACGAAGAAGTGGAAAGTAAAAGGAAGGAAATGATTATGTTTATTTCTCTTTTACTTTTTGAAACAATGAAAGCAAAAGCATTAGTAGGACAGTAAGTTTGTCATCTAATTTCTCACCATAACCTTCACATTTCATCTCTCCGCCGTTTCTTTTCACACAAACTATCTCCGGACCGGTTGTTGATTTTGGATCATTTCCCAATTTAGGACGGAAGACTACGGGAAAGAGGAGATTGGTTGTGGTGGGGATTGAAGCTGTGATTTGGGATCGGTTCATGATCTTCTGCTGATAGGTTTATCCAGCAGACTTCAAGAGGTAAGAACCTGCTCTTATATCATGCAAAGAAAAGGAACAGATCAGAGTTGCTAAACAAGAAGAGAGAACATGAGCTAAAGCTGCATAAATTAGCAGCTTAATAAAAAGAATACAATTGTATGATTTTACAATTGTATTCATAGGAGATCTTAGCCTACATGAACAGCGTAACACCTCATGCACAAGCCTCTTTATTTGAAAGTAACAGCACTCTGGATGCCATCAAAAACATAGTTCTTTTATTATTATTATTATTATTATTATTAATTTGTATAGTGTAATAGGTCAATCATATTACTTGAGTGTGTGACACAGAAATGCTTCTCATAGACAATTAATTTTATTTTTTTGAGTTTGATCCTTTGTTGAGTTCGTTCCAGTAATTCTACTTTTTTGCAAGTCTTTTCCCTTGTTGATCTGTTTTAAAAGAAAAGAAAAGAAAAGAAAACTAAAAAAAACTGACCGATCATAGCTTAGGTTAATTATATTTGTTGTTGGAAGCGAGCTGGTATCATCCAGGGAGGCGTCTAAGTGATTATCCTGAACCTTTCATTCGTTTCTTTATTTCTCTGTCACTATCTCTATATTATCTTAATTATGTCATCAAGATGCATTTTTAATGGGAATTACTTATACCTTGCCTTGTTGCTTTTGAAGCTGGATTCCATACAGAGCTAGAGGCCTTCTCCTTTTCTTCCTCCCGCTATTTCATTGCTTGCCAGAGCTTTTCGCACATATTTTCCCAAATTAAGGTAATAAAATTCCTTTTCTCATTCTCTCTATGCCTCTACTACGACTCACTCTCACGTTTGGTATCCTTATTTCTCTGATTCCAGACTGGTGGAAAATGGCTATCGAAAGTGTGGGTGGATCCATTATATCTAAGATAGCAGAACTCATGGTGGAACCAGTAGGAAGGCAGTTCCGTTACATGTTCTGTTTCAACGATTTTGTTAAAGAATTCAAACAACAAAAGGAGAAGCTGGTTTCGGAAAAAGAACGTCTGCAAGACGATGTCAAAGATGCTGAAAGGAATGCTGAAGAAATTTACGAAGATGTCAAAAAGTGGCTGGGAGATGCAGAAAACGAAATTGAAGGTGCGAAGCCCTTGGAAAATGAAATAGGAAAAAATGGCAAATGCTTCACTTGGTGCCCAAACTGCATGCGACAATTCAAGTTTAGCAAGGCACTGGCCAAGAAGTCGGAGACTTTCAGAGAACTTTTAGAAAAAAAGTCTACAAAAGTGTCCCACAGAGCTCATCCTCAGCCCATAGAATTTCTTCAATCAAAGGAATTCACGCCCTCAAAATCGTCAGAAGAAGCTTTGGAACATATTATGGAAGCTCTCAAATATGACAAAGTCAATATGATAGGACTGTACGGCATGGGAGGGGTGGGTAAAACCACCCTGGTGAAAGAAGTAGGCAGGAGAGCCAAAGAGTCGCAGCTTTTTCCTGAAGTTTTGATGGCTACGGTGTCCCAGAATCCAAATGTCACAGGCATCCAGAATCGAATGGCAGAAAGTTTACATCTGAATTTTGAAAAAACGAGTAAAGAAGGTAGAGCAAGTGAATTATGGCAGAGACTGCAGGGAAAGAAGATGCTTATAATCCTAGATGATGTTTGGGAAGATATTGACTTGAAAGAGATAGGGATCCCATTTGGTGATGATCACAGGGGTTGTAAAATTCTTCTAACAACACGTCTTGAACACATTTGTTCTTCTATGGAGTGCCAGCAAAAAGTGTTTTTAGGAGTCTTATCTGAAGATGAAGCATTGGCTTTATTCAGAATCAATGCAGGTTTACGTGATGGGGACTCTACCTTGAACACAGTGGCAAGGGAGGTTGCGAGAGAATGCCATGGCTTGCCTATAGCACTTGTGACAGTGGGAAGGGCTCTAAGAGATAAATCTCCAGTTCAGTGGGACGTAGCGTCTAAACAGCTCAAAAACTCTCAATTTCCGCGCATGGAACAAATTGGCAAACAAAAAAATGCTTATACATGTCTTAAGTTGAGCTATGATTATTTGAAGTTCGAGGAAACCAAGTCATGTTTCGTGTTATGCTGTTTATTTCCAGAAGACTATGATATTTCAATCGACGACTTGACGAGATATGCAGTTGGCTATGGGTTACATCAAGATGCGGAGTCCATTGATGATGCAAGGAAACAAGTTTTTGTGGCAATCGAATACCTCAAAGATTGTTGCATGTTGCTGGGCACTGAAACTGAAGAACATGTGAGAATGCATGACTTGGTTCGTGACTTTGCTATTCAGATAGCTTCAACAGAAGAATATGGATTCATGGTAAAGGCTGGCATTGGGTTGAAGGAGTGGCCAATGAGCAATAAAAGCTTTGAAGGTTGTAAAACAATTTCGTTAATGGGCAATAAACTAGCAGAACTTCCTGAAGGATTGGTATGTCCACAGCTCAAAGTTCTATTATTAGGACTGGATGATGGTATGAATGTTCCAGAGAGGTTTTTTGAAGGGATGAAAGAAATTGAAGTTTTGTCTCTGGAGGGAGGGTGTTTGTCGCTGCAATCACTGGAACTCTCAACGAAACTTCAATCGTTGGTGTTGATGAGTTGTGGATGCAAGGACCTCATTTGGTTGAGAAAGCTGCAGAGACTTAAAATTCTTGGTCTTATGTGGTGCTTATCCATTGAAGAATTACCTGATGAAATAGGAGAGCTCAAGGAGTTAAGGTTGTTGGATGTGACAGGTTGTGAAAGGCTAAGAAGGATCCCTGTGAATTTGATTGGAAGGTTGAAGAATTTAGAAGAGCTGTTGATCGGGGATGACAGCTTTCAGGGATGGGATGCTGTTGGATGTGACAGCACAGGAGGAATGAATGCAAGCCTAACAGAACTAAATTCGTTGTCTCAGTTAGCCGTATTATCATTGAGGATACCGAAGGTTGAATGCATTCCCAGAGATTTTGTTTTTCCAGATAGCTTGCGCAAATATGATATAATATTAGGGAATGCTAATGAATATTCTAGAATGTTTAGGCATCGATACCCAACCTCGACAAGATTAAATTTGGCTGGTACATCCTTAAATGCGAAGACATTTGAGCAATTGTTTTTACATAAATTAGAATTTGTAAAAGTGAGCAGTTGTGGGGATGTTTTCACTCTGTTTCCAGCAAGATTGCGGGAAGGTTTAAAAAATCTAAAGGAGGTGATTGTTGCCAGCTGTAAATCATTGGAAGAGGTATTTGAATTGGGTGAGGAGAAGGAGCTGCCGCTGCTGTCATCTTTAACAGAGTTACAGTTGCAAGGGTTACCTGAGCTCAAATGCATATGGAAGGGGCCCACCAGACATGTCAGCCTCCAAAGTCTTAATATTCTGAATTTGTATTCTCTCGACAAACTGACATTTATCTTCACACCGTCCCTCGCTCAAAGTCTGCCAAAGCTAGAAATACTTTACATAAGTAAATGCGGTGAATTGAAACATATTATCAGAGAAGAGGATGGTGAAAGGGAAATAATTCCAGAGTCTCCTTGCTTCCCAGAATTAAAAACTCTCAACATATCTTACTGTGATAAACTGGAATATGTCTCTTTGTCTCATAACAGAGATGGCATCATCAAGTTCCCTAAGCTAAGAGAATTGTCTCTTTGGCTCGGATCAAATTACAGCTTTTTAGGTCCAAGGAATTTTGATGCTCAATTGCCTTTGCAAAACTTAGCCATTGAAGGCCACGAAGAAGTGGGTAATTGGTTGGCACAGCTACAAGTACGTAATTTATATTT
>Ga0325404_1004028_pt1 | contig 15673 bp, 13 predicted proteins | sample PopdelMetagenome_18_FD_205664 | JGI IMG/M metagenome (GOLD analysis project Ga0325404, IMG submission 205664) | Populus deltoides microbial communities from Bellville, Georgia, United States - Xylem-Control-R1 | ecosystem: Host-associated > Plants > Phyllosphere > Stem > Wood/Secondary xylem... | reverse complement strand
GAATAGATGAATATTGCATTTAATTTCTAAATTTGATGCAGCAGACGATCATTGGACTCCATCGATCCAGCTTCACTTGTTCATGCCAGTTGCATTCTTTACTCCTTCAACAGCTTCCTGTGTCTTATCCCTCACCTGCTGACCAGCCTACACAAAGAAGAAACTATCAAAATTAAAATTAAAAAAAAAAAACACTACTGCAAACTCACTCGCTAAGAATATCTGTGCCAAAATATGCAACTAATTATTAACACTTAGAGTGTTGCGAATTTTGCTCAACACTCTTTTTTTCCTTTTTGTTTTTGGTTTATTGTCATTCTTAAATCTTATGCACAATCCATTGTGCCATTGTGGTGAGAATGAATTCTCTAAAAAAATATAGAACATGAGATTGAACAAAAATATGTGAACCTCTTGCACTGATTCCTTTGCAGATTGGGCAGCATTGTCAGCTCTGTCCATCAAGTTACTGGCCTTCTCCTGAAACAAACAAACTCGATATGTTATAGAGAATTATACATTAATTTATATATAAAAACAAAAGCAAAATAGAGAAAGAAATTCATAAGCTAACCTGAGCTTGGCCTTTGGCCTCACCAGCTTGGTAGCTCATCTTCTGGGTGTTGTCAGCCATTTTTGGTTATTGATTTCTTTGAAAGATTGAGAGAACACAAATGAATTGAAAGCTAAAACACTTGAAAGATTCAAAACACACAACTTTTTGGTAATAAACATCAGCCACAGTTGCCTAAATTTATAGTGATTAAAACCAGGCCATTGCTTGACACGTAAAATGCTGCGTGGAGTGCTGGCTGAAATGTGTAAATCACTTAGACTAACATGTGTCAAGCTGTTATTGAGGTTGAGATTTTGGGGCCCTTGGACCAGGGCGTTAGATTTTTTTGTGTGATAAGTTTTGACCGCTTCTAAATATTGGGGTGATTGGGAAAGCGGTCAAACCGTGTTATTAAACATTTTTTTTTTGTTTAAAATAAAATAATTTTTTATATATATTTTTAAATTTTTTTAATAAATTGATGTTAAAATAATTTTTTAAAAATAAAAAAATTTATTTTAATACATTTCTAAGTAAAAAACACTTTGAACCACCATCACTACCGCAATTCTAAACAAGCCCTTAATCTTCTAACTATTCTCAATTTATCCTTAAAAAAAAACACTTTCCATCAAATTTTCAAATAAACATGAATGAATTAAGGGATGAAATCCTTATATTTTGATGGAGCATTTATGTGGAGTTTTTACAAGAGACAATAATGTAGTAATTTCTTTTTTCATTGGAGTAGGGTCAAATTAGTTTAGAGGGTTTCATTATGTTGCAATTTGAATTGGGTTAAATGCTTTTGAACTTCATGCCATGAAAATCTATTTAATATTATTTTTAAACTCGATCTAATAGGTCAAATTAAATTATACGAGTTATTTCAACATAACCTAGTCTATTTAAGAGGTTAAAAAACAACTCAAACAATCGGTAAAAAACATGGTGTGACTTTAAAAAAAATCATCTCGATTTTGTTTATATTGAGACAATGAGATATTCGATCAACTGGTCTTCATGGATTAACCTGTCAAATTCCCGCTTCAGTGATGGACTCTGATTAGTACTTAAAAATGCATTTTCATTATGACTTTATATCATCATATTGTACTTTTAGTAGCATTAAATTCCCTAACTTAAGCATGTTTTATAATAACAACTCTGATAATATAAGATAACTTTAATTTATGGTAAATACTAATTTTAAATGCAGACATATCTCACAATTCAAATGATTGATTGATGTGATTAACTATTGAAAGTGAAAGGACAAAAAAAGAGCTAAACTTAGAAAAAAGATGCTGGTTCAATTCAAACTGGAACACCATTCAGTCATTGGGTCATATCTGAAGCTGTAGATCTTGAAGTTCAATATGGTTTATATGGATAAAAAGCTAAGACATAGACCTAAAACATTTATAAAGAGTCTAAGACTCAATTCTGCAGTTTTGGAGTCCAAATCTTAGCATCAAAAGAGAAGTCCGAATCTGTCTTACAGCCTAGATACTGTTCAGTCCATATCTCGGGTTCTAGAAGTCCAAATGAGCTCATTCTTCTTTTGGTGGAAAGCTCAGACAAATTCCTACAACTTTCATAAGACCACTTGGCCAAATTCTGATTGGAACAATGTCATTTCATCAAGAAAACAAATCCATACCTAAACCACCAAGTGCACTAAGCCAATAGTTGGCCACTAATTCAATAGTTAATTACAAAATGAATAGTTCTTTTTAGCCTATAAAAGGAGGCATTTGCCATACATTTAGGCATCTTGGTTTTCAGATCAAGATCATTTTCTTGCTTTGTAATGTTCAAGTTTTATTTCATGTTTTATTTTCATTAATCTCTTGTTTATGTTTTTCATTTCCTTTACTACTCTTAGTTAACTTATATCATAATTATGTTCTTATCTTGTTTATTTATGTTCTTCTTCTTCATTATGTCTAGCTAAGTTAATATTGTCAAGGTGAAAAGGTTTCACTAGTGGTGTTAGAATATATATAATATAAACTCAACATGGTCTTCAATGTTTATATTCAAGAAAGTTTGTTATTAATATATCTTATCTTTTTATTATATTAATTCTTAATACCTTACTTGTTAAATGATTAATCTAGATTTATGTTGTATAACACTTGGTACAATAAATGCTTGATCCTTCATAGTCTTCAACCGACATCGTTGTTATGAGAGGAACTTGATTTGTTGTTAACATAAGTTAGCATCATGAATTCCTGATAATATTTAAAAGTATGATGTTACTAAAATAAGATAATTAATATGATCATGTTAAAAAATTATAATGAACTATTAATGATAAATCATCCGATTGGAACCTCCTTTGTGTGTGGTTTCCAGTTGAGTAGTAAAAAGAGTTTATACTATACTTATTTGAAATACCGTTAATGGATCCTCTAACCTTAACAATTATTTTTATCATTTTTTAATCCTCACATTAATCTCACATCTCAAAGTTCTATTTAATTCTTTGTTTTATTATATATATATATATATATATATATATATATATATATATAGTTGACTTCCCTATGGATCGACCCCAGTCTTGCCGGTTTATTTATTACTTTGACACTCCTGCACTTGGGATAAGACCTCAACTCTTTGATTGTGTCAGACTCTATTGAGTCTAAGAGCTTTATTTTTAAAAAACTAATTTTTAATGAATTATACAACAACAACAACAACAACAACAACAACAACTACAATAATAATAATAACAGATACTTGTAAAATTAAGCATAAACCAATGTCAAGATATTTGTTTGAGACTATAATAACTTTATAGAAAATAAATCAAATAATTCATGAAGGCAAATTTAAAATCAAGTAAAAAAAAATGACAAAAGAAAAAAGAAAAATAAAAGAAGAAATGAAAAAAAGAAAAACCATGTGCTTCATTTTTTATATAAATAGTGAAGGAGTTCGTTGCCCCTAAAGTTTTATATTATACATATAGTAGAAATATAAATTTGTAGATGTGTTTGAATAAATTAATATTTTTTTATTGATTGTTATAAGTGGTTTGTTATATAAATAAATATTTTTTATTTATTTTGGTGATATGTGAAATAATGATAGCAGATTATGTTGGACATCGTTACAAATGGTAAATATCAAATATATTAAACCTAACATGATAAATACATGATCCAATCCAAGGTACGAGTTATTGATTAGATTAACCAAAATTAATCCAAATTAACGACATTTCAATATTTGTTTTTCAAAAAATAAAAAAATAAAAAGTTAAAATGATGTTTTTTTTAAAAAAAATAAGTCAAATTATATTTTGACCAGGTTAATTGGATTGCCGGTTGACCTATAAGGTCGATCAAATCACATTAGGTTAAACTCCTATCTAGTTTAATTTTAAATCTAGTTTGGGCCAAGTTGTAGGGTCAATATATCTAAGAGTTAACCTATTAGACCGAACCAGATTTAACGAATACTAGTAAATATTCATAAATAGATTCTCTTTATAGCTAGGATAAATTTAATGAAAAGTGTAGGCTTTCTTTCCTTAATAATTTCACTCGTGTTTGTCTAGTAACTAAGTGTTTCCCTCACCCAAGAGAATACACAAGTAGAATAAGTTAATCAAAATGCACAACAAGGTTTACAGAAACTCTTTCCCAACCTTTATTAATCTCGTAAACAAAGGAACACACTATACACAAATCTGTATGTGTGCTATGCACAAAGATTACATGTTATACCAAGCTTACATCCCTCACAACCAGGAGCTACAACAACTATTTATAGATAAGCATTTACAAGGCACAACTTCCATTCCTACATTTAAGGAAGTAGTGGGGTATTATCTCAACCATCTTCACCCATTAAAATAGTGGCCCCATTATCTAACAATTAGTGGGTAGTTTTACCCCATAATCCCCCATGATCATAGTGGATTGAGATCATTTCCAGCCATGCCCCTATATTTTCTAGCACATTCCCATGTTCGTGGATAACTTCCCCCATTAACAATCACGGCGTAACCGCCCAAAACCACTTGTGTAATTACCTATCTTTGTTGTCCATGTTGTTGTCGTGTCTCTTGCTTGACTTGGACAATCCTTCATCCAAGTTTCAGATCGTGCCAAGTTGTTGCGTAATTGCCCATCCTTGTTGTCCTACATTTAAGTTGTTGCGTGTTGTCGAATTTGCATCTGCATATAGACTACCAATGTCCGTGACAGCCCCTGTTTTCATCATCCTACCCCCTAACAAATTTTCCTGTATGGCCTGGACAGTCCAGCGTCCAGCCCATGTTCGTCAAACAATCTGCACTGCCGATTTTCCCTAAAGAACCTACAACTACACAAATTTGCGCTCCTGATTTTTCTCACTGTTGGCAGGACTACCAGCACCTAAAGCACTATTCTGGACAGCCTGCCGAATTTGTGCACCTCGTGCACATTGAGTAGAAGAGTCAGTGACAAGGGTCTAGCCTAGTTGATGAGGATTTGGATGTGGCCAAACTGCCTTGGGCGAGGCAGAATTGGAGGAGTTTTGTAACTTTGACGACGAAAAGATCATAGTGATGGAAACAGAGTTGATTGCTGTACAATGGACAAGTAAGCAATATTTAAATTTTATGTTTATAGTTTTGGCTTGCAGAATGGTTGGAGAATTAGATGTTTGTATGAGAGCTTATGTGGTTCTTCAAAGTGATTTTGTGTGAATGTATTTTGTGAAGAGGGATGGATACCTTAGATGCTTGTGATTAGTGTCTGAACTTCATGAAAACATGCTTGCGAGTATGATGTGTTTGGCATTTGTGGAAAACTAACAAGCCAAAATAGAATTGTGTCACAGCTTGGCTTTGAAACAAGTTGATGAAGATTCAATGGATTAAATTGTTGTTGAATACGGGCAAAGTTAGAGGTTTTGTAGGGAGAAACATGGATGTGACAAGTAACAGATGTGGTGCAAGGGTACTTCAAGTTTTTCCAACGAGGGCGTCGGGTTCTTTTGGTGGGGGTGGTTTGTAACAATGTCAAATATTCATGATGTGCACACTTTGGCAGGTTGTCTAAATTAGTGTTTTTGGTGCTGGCACTCATGCCAACAGTGGAAAAAATTGGCAACACATATTTTTTCATCTATAGGTTCGTTAGGAAAAATCAGCAGCGCAGATTGTTTGACGAACATGGGCTGGATGCTGAACTCTCCAGGCTAGGTAGGAAAATTCATCAGGGGGTAGGCTAATGAAAACAAGGGTTGTCACGGACATTGGTAGCGCAGATATTGGCAGCCTGCACGCAGATACAAATTCAGCAGCGCGCAACATCTTGTGCAAGTCATGGGTTCGACTTGTCACGATCTGAAACTTGAACGAAGGACTGTCCAAGGCATGCAAGAGACACAAAAACATCATGGACAACAAGGATGGGCAGTTACGCAAGTGGTTTTGGGCGGTTACACTATGATTACTAGTGGGGGAAGTTGTCTAAGAACATGGGGATGTGCTGGAAAATATAGGGGCATGGCTGAAAATGCTCTCAACCCATAAAGATCATGGGGGATTATGGGGGAGAACTACCCACTACTTGTAAGATAATGGGGCCACTATATTCATGGGTGAACATGGTCGAGATAGTGTCCCACTACTTCCTTAAATGTAGGAATGAAAGTTGTGCCTTATAAATGTTTGTTTATAAATAGTTGTTGCAGCTCCTGGTTGTGAGGGATGTAAGCTTGGTGTAGCATGCGTTCTTTGTGCATAGCACATATACGAATTTGTGTATAGTGTATTCCTTTGTTTACGAGATTAATAAAGGTTGGGTTAAAGTTCCTGCAAAGCTTGTTGTGCACTTTGATTAACTTATTCTATTTGTGTATTCCGCTTGTCTTTTAACTTGAGACAGTGGGGAAAACCTCTCAAGTGAGACAAACACTTAGTTACTAGGCAAACACGAGTGGAATTGTTGAAGAAAGGCTGAGTTTAGTGGAGACTAGGTTGCCACACGGGTCTATTATTGAGCGAAAAATTTACCCCATGACAATTAATATCAGAGCGCGGTTGCGTTCTTGGCAGGATGACGAGACTGTGTTGTGGATAGATCGAATGATTGATTTGTTGAAGCTATCATTGGGATAATTTGCGAAACTGGTGGCTGAACTTTCTATGCCTAGAGCTATGGAGGCAAACCAAGAATGACTGACTTGATTTGAAGAGTTGATAGGGCCAATTCCAGAGGATGAAGAACAACGCTCTATCAATGACAAGTTGAGGGAAGCCATTGAAAGTGCTGAAAGCTTGTACATTAGTCTTGCGGCTAAAACAAGTGAAAGGTTAGAAGTTGTAGAGGAAGCAATTGACATCTTGAAAAAGGACATGGAAAACACTTTTGTTGGGACAGGTATTTTTAAGTCTAAGGTTCCGAAACTGAAACCATTTGATGGGGTGCGAAGTTCCAAAGAGTTGGAGAAATTTTTTATGGGACATGGAATAGTACTTTAGTGTGGCTAAGATAAGTTTGGATGAGTAAGTGAACATTGCAATGATGTATCTCACGGGAGATGCAAAGTTATGGTAGCGGACAATGTCTAACGAGGATCTTAATGCTGGAAAACCGAAAGTTGAGACATAGGAAATTCTAAAACAGGAGTTGGAAGAACAATTTCTTCCCAACAACACGTCTTGGATTGCGAGGGAAGACTTGAAGAAGTTGAGGCAAGATGGGTCGGTGCGGGAATATGTGAAGAAATTTAGTTCTTTAATTCGTGATATTGATAATATGTTCGAAGAGGACAAGCTGTTCAATTATCTTTCAGGACTTCAACCATGGGCACATATGGAATTGCGAAGGCAAAAGGTTTCAGACTTTTCATCAACTATTACTGGAACTAATGGGTTAGTAGATTTGAGGCCAAATGACAATGATAAGGATGCTGAAAATTCTAAAAATTCATAAGGGAAAGCTAACGGTAAGGGTTCAAAATCAAAGTTATAAAGTTTTATTTGCAAGGGAAATCATTTTGCAAAAGACTGCTCGCTGAAATCACAACTTAGTGCTATTTTGGTGGAAAAGGATGGGGAAGGAATGACATACATAAATCCTATACGTGTGCTTAGCACTGAGTAGTAGAGTCAGTGATAAAGGGCCAACCTAGTCGATGAGGATTTGGGTGTGGTCAAACTACATTCAGTGAGGCAGAATTGGAGGAGTTTTGTAACTTTTGATGACAGACAGATCATGGTGATGGAAACAGAGTTGATTGTTGTACAATCGACAAGTAAGCAATATTTAAATTTTATGCTTGCAGTTTTGGCACGTATAATGGTTGGAGAATTAGATGTTTGTATGCGAGCTTATGTGGTTCTTCAAAGTGATTTTCTATGAATGTATTTTGTGAAGAGGGATGGATACCTTGAATGCTTGTGATTAGTAACATGATAAATACATGATCCAATCCAAGGTTCGAGTTATTGATTAGATTAAACAAAATTAATCCAATTTAACGACATTTTAATATTTGTTTTTTTTAAAAAAACTAGAAGTTAAAATGGTGTTGTTTTAAAAAAACAATTAAGTCAAATTGTATTTTAACTAGTTTAATTGGATTGCTAGGTGGCCTGTAAGGTAGATCAAATCACATTATGTTAAACTCCTATCTAGTTTAATTTTAAATCTTGTTTAGGCAAGTTGTAGGGTCAATACTATTAACAGCAACAAAACTGCAGCAGCAGCAGCACTAACACAGGATCCTCACCCTTGCCAGCAGCTGCAGCAGCAGTAGGAGACAGCAGTAGCACTAACACAGGATCGTCACCCTCGTCAACAACCAATTTGAATTAAAACCTCCAACGATTACTATTTAGAATGGTAATTAACCTTACATGGAAATCATAGCTGTGGCAGATCAAAGATAAATCAATAAGGAATCAACAGTTATCTCAACCAACAACTACTTCTCAAAGAAGGAAACTATAGCTATGGCAAACCTTTCATAAAAGGAAGCTACAACTACCTCATATATGAAACAAATCAATATATATAAATAAGGAATACTGTATTTATAGAAAGAAATAAGTGATGAAAAGACAATAGTTAATTATTACTCTATATATAGAAAGCATCCTGTACAAATTAGAAAATAATGCTCACGTTTGTATTCTTGACAGTAATTGCAGTAAATCCATATTCTTCATCTACTGGGTTCCATGTTCAGTTTTTTCTCTAATACATCTAAGAGTTGAACTATTAGACTGAATTGAAATTAACAAATACTAGTAAATATTCATAATTAAATAGATTGTTTTGATAGCTAGGATAAATATAGTGAAGAGTGTAGGCTTTCTTTATTCACCTGATTTCATTTCTATCGGTATGAACACATTTTTTATTTTTATTTTTTAGTATTACCATAATATTATTTTAACAATTAAATACTCTATCTAGTCTAATAATTATTTAATTGTATCCATCACATCGACACAAATATTGTAATCTTGATGTTGAAAGTAAAAGTAATGTGATTATAAAATATTAGAGGAAACCAAAAAAACTTCATTTACATGGTTAACTTGTCTACCTTACTAATATCTGAGATGATTTATTCGATATTTAAGATTAGCATACAAGAAACCAAATTAAACTATATTCATGATTATTACTGTTGTGGGGTGATGTCGAGTGGCATCCTGTGATAATGTTAGGAAAAGAAAGAGTTTTGGATATAATAATAAAGTTATGATTATAAAGATAAAAAATTACCATCTAATTTTATAGTTATTAAAAAACCTATGATCTGCAAGAGTCCGGATAAAAGAATGATTGTGCAAGGTAAAAACACATTATTCCGAGTGTCGATGGAACTAGACCATAGGTAACCTATTATTTGTAACTCTATCGGTATATTTCAGAGGTCAAAAAAGAATTACTGCAAATACTATTGCAAATATTATTATTACTAATAAGGTTATTGACGGAACCAGACTATCAATATATTCTAGAAAGTTGGAAAATAATTAATGTAAATGTCACTACTAATGTATACACTGAAAGAATTACAAATAATTTTCTGCTGGTAACATATTATATTTATTGATGGATATACCAATAGATAAATAATTAAAAACATCAATGATATTATATATAGTTTTCTTGTTAATAATATGTTAAATTTACTGATGAAACTACGGATTGATTTGGGTGGGAAGGCATGGTATTTGTTGTAATCAAATAGATTTAAGAAGGGAATTGGCATTTTAGGCCATTTGGACATATAGGGTCAATTGATGAAGCACTAAGCTGACACTGTTATGGTTTCATAAACTGAAACAATTGAACATATATGTACTGAACTGAAAGTAAAAATTTTCTAATGAGGGGAAAACATGCATGTGCCTACAAACTAACGAGAGAACCCCGCAGATCAGAGAGATCTCTTCTTTATACAATAGGAAAGACAGAAACAAAAAAACAAAAACAACGTGCTTGATAGATGAAAATTGCATTCAATTTCTAAATTTGATGCAGCAGACGATCATTGGACTCCATCGATCCAGCTTGGATCACTTGTTCATGCCAGTTGCATTCTTTACTCCTTCAACAGCTTCCTGTGTCTTAGCCCTCAACTGCTGACCAGCCTACACAAAGAAGGAACTATCAAAATTAAAATAAAAAAAACCCTACTGCAAACTCAATCGCCAAGAATATCTGTGCCAGAATATGCAACTAATTAGCACTTAGAGTGCTGTTGCAAATTTTATTCAACACTCTTTTTTTCCTTTTCTTTTTGGTTTATTGTCATTCTTAAATCTGATGCACAATCCATTGTGCCATTGTGGTGAGAATGAATTCTCTAAACAAAATATAGAACATGAGATTGAAGAAAAATATGTGAACCTCTTGCACTGATTCCTTTGCAGATTGAGCAGCATTGTCAGCTCTGTCCATCAAGTTACTGGCCTTCTCCTGAAACAAACAAAATCGATATGTTATAGAGCATTACACATTAATTTATATATAAAAACAAAAGCAAAATAGAGAAAGAAATTCATAAGCTAACCTGAGCTTGGCCTTTGGCCTCACCAGCTTGGTAGCTCATCTTCTGGGTGTTGTCAGCCATTTTTGGTTATTGATTTCTTTGAAAGATTGAGAGAACACAAATGAATTGAAAGCTAAAACACTTGAAAGATTGAAAACACACAACTTTTGGTAATAAACATCAGCCATAGTTGCCTAAATTTATAGTGATTAAAACCAGGCCATTGCTTGACACGTAAAATGCTGCGTGGAGTGCTGGCTGAAATGTGTAAATCACTTAGACTAACACGTGTGAAGCTGTTATCGAGGTTTAGATTTCGGGGCCCTTGGACCAGGGCGTTAGATTTTTTCGTGTGCTAAGTTTTGACCGCTTCTAAATAGCGGAACAACAGGTTCGGGTTCTTTATAGATTGAAGCTAAATATTGGACTGACTTCAACTTAGTCTCCTAACTATTCTCAATTTATTCTCCAAAAAAACACTTCCAATCACAATAAACGTGAACAAATGTTATTTGAAGGGATGGAATCCTTATATTTTGATGTAGTGATTGTTTTTGTCATTGGAGCGGGTCAAATAAGTTTCGAATGTAACCTTATGCTGGAGCTAGAATTAAAATTTTTTTTTTAAACTTCATACCATGAAAAAATATTTATTATTATTATTAAATTTATCTAATTGATCAATTTTAAAACTTTTTAATCTAATTGCTTAACTAACTTGATTTTAAATTAAATTATATAAAAGTTTTCTCGACATAACTCAATGTACCTGAAGGTCTAAAAACAATAAATAATCAATTAAAAATGACTTTAAAAAAAATCATCTTGGTTTTTCTATTTCAAAACTACAATATATTCAATTGACTTTGTTTTCTAGAATTAAACCGTGAAATTCACTATTTGGGTGATGAACTCCAATAAATCTAGGAACTTTATTTTTAAAAAATTAATTTTTAATTAATTATACAATAATAATAATAATAGATACTTGTAAAATTAAGTAATGTCAAGATATTTATTTGAAATTACAGTAATTTCATAGAAAATAAATTGAATAATTTATGAAAATAAATATAAAATCAAGTAAAAAAAATATAATAACTGAAGCACAAAATGTTAAAACCAAATACAAACTTTATAAAAAAGAAAGTTTCATCAATGGCCACTTTTATCAAATTAGGAAAGTCATGGATCAAAGGATGAGTTTGGAATCTTTTATCTAAAGCAATGATATATAACATCGTTCTTTTTCGTAATAAACAAATAAATAATAAAATCGGTCGGTCAACTTACGAAAAATCTTTTGAAAGTGTAGGCGGAGGCGGCGAGGGGCAGCCTCTGGTATTTGTTTCAAAAAATCAATCCCCGGTCGTGGCCCGCGGGAGGGGAAGGATTCGACATGAGATGACATTAAGAAGGCAATATTGGCCTATCGCCCATCAAACCCAATATGATAAGCCCATCAAACCCAATATCGTGTGGGATGAAATTTAGGATGAAATTTAAAAGTCATCTAAGAACCAGGATCAAATATAAAAATAAATAAAAAAATATGTGTATGTATTTTTATTTTATTTTATTTTGTGTTAAATGAATGATTAAAGAAAAGGAAAATGATAAAAAAAATAAAAAAAAAATTAACTAAATGCTTTAATTGCATCCGATAAAAAAAAATGATTTTTTTGCCTCTTGCATACAACTCAATCATTACAAAAATTGCATTTTATTTATAAAAAAGAGACAAAAATGTTTTAACATCGTTTTAATTTATCTGTTTTTCTTTTGTATTTCTTTGTATTTTTTGTAGAATTTACAACAAGTTTGTAAAATTCCTTAAGGATTTAACCAATATTTCAATAACCCTAAGTTTTCTTCTTCTTTTTTCTTTTTTTAAAAACTTCATGGTCAATATTCTGGTATAAATGTTGGATCTACAAGTATGCTGGTATTTAAATATCAAGTGTTGACTCCAAAATTCTTAGAAATTTTTTAATATTTACCAATGTTAATTACGAGTATTTTTCACCACAATATACAAGTTGTGAGAAATATTTTTGTCTTTTAGGATAGGTGAACCTTGTTAGGAAACTTACATAGATTCTTCCTATAAGGATTTATCTGGGTATACAAACCTATAATAAATTCTAAATACCAAATTTATTCATGAGCGTAAATTTTTGTTTTGGGCCATATACGGACCACCAGTTAGGAACACATCACATCTTTAAACCACATCTAGACTGCACAATGTAGCTTACGTCAAATAAAGTATTATAGGGGTGTTAATACATACTCTAGCCACAACCAATCCCTTACCTTGAAAATCTTTCCATGTCGTGCACGCATGTGCAACAATCATCATCTTCTAATTGTCTAAACATTCCTCTCTGCATTATCCATCTGATGTGCACTATATTAATGAAAATTTGCTTGCATTTCTTTAGCTATTTTTTCTTCCCAACATTCCCCTGAAGTTTCAAAAACATTTGATGATGAATATCTGGAGGATATTTGCAGCATCGTTTCACTTCTCCTTTAGTTTGAGCTAAATATTACTTGAGTCGATTAATTCCTCCACCCGTAAAAGCTTCACCATAATATACACACTAATTATAGTTTTTTACATCCCATATATAATTTAGGAGCTTCTCTATAATGATTTCAAGTCATATTTACTCTCATATACCACTTTATTCATGAATTGAAGGTTGAGATGATTAGATCGTTTAAGGATTAGTCTATATAGAGTACTTATTGAGAAAACATTTTACATAATTGCAATATGATCAATGAGAAGACTTTAAAATATATATTGTATTATACTATATTATACTGGACATGAAATAAACGCATATATATATACACACACCATTTTCTTTTTTCACAATCAAACCACTCTTTTTCCAAGTAATATGAGACAACACACACATTATCATTTAATTGACAAACTTATCTAAGTACTCTGTAATCCAATATCATACATAATTGACTTCGTAAGCCAATAACATTGTTTGAACCAATGACTCAATAACTTGACTAAGTTACTGTCCTAGTCGGTTTTAATGACATTGGTCTGGACTCAGGGGAGTGGAGGAGTTGCAGCTGGTTTTAACAGCAGAACTAACAAGAAATGAAAACCATTGCATATCTCCTGTTTGTTCTATTACACTGGTAGTGCCACAAATCCTGAACAAACTGGTAATGCCACAAAGAGCCTGAAATGGATACTATCAAGGCATGGTAAACTGAAAACAAAAGTTTTGCTATGCCAAATCCCTAATAATCTACCTTTTCTTTTCTTTTGTTGCTATTTTTCTTCCAATATATCATTCAACTAATTATTAACAATTTTACTACACAACATATAGTAGAAGAATATGAACGTTTTTGGTTCCATACTATGAACTTTGTTGATGCACAGGAAAATGGACCTAGTTGAATAGAGCCATGTCAAAATGATGTACATGAAATTAACACGGTCACTTGTCACCACATAATCTTAAGCATCCTTGAAATAGGTGATAGACTTTATGGTGAGCTACTTAGAGTTGTTTTCAACCAAGAGGAAGAACACGAACCCATAAAATGAAAGAATAAATTACCCGTAATGAAGAACAGAGAATAGAGGGAGCTAGAATCGACTGAGTTTTTAATTTTTTCCCACAAATATAAACAACTCGAGAATAAAAGGAAGAAGAAATGAAGAACAGTTGAAGGAGAAGGGAATTTCTGTTACTAGTGAGGGTCTCTCTGTTTAGGCGAGTCATATACAACTTCAATTTTCACCTATGTAAAATCGCTAAAAGCTCCAGACCAACGGATTTCGAGTTAACGTGTCAGGTTAAATTGAGTTTTATTAAAATGACAAGAAGGATTAGCGAAATTACTTGTGCTATACTATGGAACAATATAACATTTACTTATAAATACATAAAGCTTTTGTGTGTTTTCTCAATAATTTTGATGTGTAAATATATATATAAAAAATCATTTTAATATATTTAAAAAAACACTTAAAAAAAAACACACCTTAAACGCACGATATTTGTCGTAATCAAATATATTTAAGAAGGGAATTGGCATTTTAGGCCATCTGGACATATAGGGTCAATTGATGAAGCACTAAGCTGACACTGTTATGGTTTCATAAACTGAAACAATTGAACATATACTGAACTAAAAGTGCAAATTGTCTAATGAGGGCAACATGCATGTGCCTACAAACTTACGAGAGAACCCCGCAGATCAGAGGGCTCTCTTATTTATACAAAAGGAAAGACAAAAAACAAAAACAACGTGCTGAATAGATGAATATTGCATTTAATTTCTAAATTTGATGCAGCAGACGATCATTGGACTCCATCGATCCAGCTTCACTTGTTCATGCCAGTTGCATTCTTTACTCCTTCAACAGCTTCCTGTGTCTTAGCCCTCACCTGCTGACCAGCCTACACAAAGAAGGAACTATCAAAATTAAAATAAAAGAAAACACTACTGCAAACTCACTCGCTAAGAATATCTTGGCCAGAATATGCAACTAATTATTAACACTTAGAGTGTTGCGAATTTTATTCATGAGTGTTCCTCACTCTTTTTGTCGTTTTCTTTTTCGTTTATTGTCATTCTTAAATCTTATGCACAATCCATTGGGCCATTGTGGTGAGAATGAATTCTCTAAAAAAATATAGAGAAAGAAATATGTGAACCTCTTGCACTGATTCCTTTGCAGATTGAGCAGCATTGTCAGCTCTGTCCATCAAGTTACTGGCCTTCTCCTGAAACAAACAAACTCGATATGTTATAGAGCATTACACATTGATTTATATATAAAAACAAAAGCAAAATAGTGAAAGAAATACATAAGCTAACCTGAGCTTGGCCTTTGGCCTCACCAGCTTGGTAGCTCATCTTCTGGGTGTTGTCAGCCATTTTTGGTTATTGCTTTCTTTGAAAGATTGAGAGAGCACAAATGAATTGAAAGCTAAAACACTTGAAAGATTAAAAACACACAACTTTTGGTAATAAACAGCAGCCATGGTTGCCGTAATTTATAGTGATTAAAACCAGGCCAATGCTTGACACGTAAAATGC
>Ga0325404_1004027_pt1 | contig 15673 bp, 14 predicted proteins | sample PopdelMetagenome_18_FD_205664 | JGI IMG/M metagenome (GOLD analysis project Ga0325404, IMG submission 205664) | Populus deltoides microbial communities from Bellville, Georgia, United States - Xylem-Control-R1 | ecosystem: Host-associated > Plants > Phyllosphere > Stem > Wood/Secondary xylem... | reverse complement strand
AATCGGCAGCGAAAACTGCATCGCTGTCGATTTCTGCATCGGCAGCGCAAACTGCGTCGCTGCCGATTTCTGCATCGGCAGCGAAAACTGCGTTGCTGCCGATTTCTGCATCGGCAGCGAAAACTGCGTCGCTGCCCAGTCCAGAATCGGCAGCAAAAACTGCATCGCTGCCCAGTCCAGAATCGGCAGCGAAAACTGCATAGCTGCCGATTTCTGCATCGGCAGCGAAAACTGTGTCGCTGCTGATTTCTGCATCGGCAGCGAAAACTGCATCGCTGCCCAGTCCAGAATCGGCAGCGAAAACTGCGTCGCTGCCGATTTCTGCATCGGCAGCGAAAACTGCGTCGCTGCCAAGTCCAGAATCGGCAGCGAAAACTGCATCGCTGCCCATTCCAGAATCGGCAGCGAAAACTGCATCGCTGCCGATTTCTGCATCGGCAGCAAAAACTGCGTCGCTGCCGATTTCTGCATCGGCAGCGAAAACTGCATTCATCATCCCTCTCTCTCTAAATATATATATATATATATTTTTTTCTTTGGGTGTTTACAGTCAACTCTGCCATTTTGTTTTTTAGGAAGGAAATCATGGAGCCAGCCCTACCATGTGCTTTTGGATTGCCCCCCAGCTTGATCATGTCTCAAAGTGTTCAAATTGGGTTTACTTTAGGGTGAGGCTATGTGACAGTAAGTTTGAGTTTTTTGTACAAGGAAATGTTTTCATGCAAAATTTTTGGAACTTCCAAGTTATTCCAACCACAAAAATCATTATGACATTGGTTCAAAATAAACTTGTTCTAAAACTTCAAGCGATTCCTATGGACACATTTCTTGAAGTGATGAAAGCTTTTTTTTTTTGCTTTTGGGTTAAAGATGAAGTGACATTTGGTTGGTCACAAAAGGTTTAAATTTCAATTTGAGGGTTATTGAGAACCGAATTGATTCAAAGCATTTATTTTTTTTTTGCATGAATAATGATTTTATAAAGAACTGAATCGGTCCCTCCTCTGGTTTTTATAGCCAGAGAATGCATGTGTTGCAGGAGTAATGGTAACGGTCGACGATGGTAACGACATGCAGAGGGATAGTAGCCGTAAAACGTTCCCCATAACTGAAGCAATCTACTACTTTTGTTGCTAAAACGGTTCCACTGTCTCTACTGCTGAAACGACTTCTGAAGAAGGCAATGAATAGTGTCTCTGAAACGGCACCGTTTTCCAATTCAAATGGATATTTTTGATTTGGTCATTGGAGTTTTGCAATTTTGTAATCAAATCCCCGCGTAATTGTAATTGGATCCCTTGATTTTAGCGTCATTTATAAGATAGTCTTTGGTTTTTTATTAATGCGAGTTGACCCTCAATTGATCAATAAACTTTCAATTTCTTCAATTTAGCCCCTGATGTGGTCAAATTCAGCCCCTTTATTTACACGCCTTTTCCTGTTTGGTCCTTGGTTTCGGATTATTTCAATCAAGTCCCTAATTGGCCATCAAACTTCAATAATTATGCAATTAAGCCCCTGATTTGACTAAATCAACTCTTCAAAATTGTAATTTGACCTTAGAACTTTAATTTCTTCTAATAAAAGCCTCAATTGACTTAAAAATCAATTTTTCTTGCAATCAAACCCTCCATAAATTCAATTAAATCTTAGATAAAATTTAATTATGTCCATAAACATCTGATTTTGAATATTTTTTTTCAAATTGAATTTTCTTTGTTAATAGAGCTCTCATCAGTAAACGATATACTGTCAAATTTCAATCTTTGCCTTTTTTAACCTCCTCAACCAATTTTTAGCCCCTTTTTTTGGGCGCTCCGACATCTTTTCTCACTACTACCTATTTTTTTTATTTTCTTTTTTTCTGAATTTTTTCAACTCTTTTTTCTTTTGTATTTTCTCCTTTTTTGTGTGGGGACCCAAAAATAGGTAACAATAGATGCCCCCTCTTTACAATTCTTATGGAGAAAAGACTTTACATAGTAAGTTTTGTAAAGATAAACAAAACTAAACTTACAAAACTAATCTCATCAAAACTTGGTTGACCTGAAACTCTGTCTTTACAGCAATCTCCTTTCAATCAAGAACTAATGATCAAAACTATGTATAACTTGATTATCTTGAGAACCCGATCTTGGCACCCCTCTAAATTTTTTCTTCTTCTTTTTCATTTTTGTTTTTGTTTTTTTAACCTGAAATTAGCGATTTCCTTTAACCAAAACCCAAATCCTCTTCGTGGTTGGGCTAACCTGAGATCCCTTATGCTGATCCCCTTTAGCGATCCCCTTTAACTAAAACCAAAATCCTCTTCGTGGTTGGGCTAACCTAAGATCCCTCCCGGCGATCCCCTTGAACCAGAACCAATGTTGTCTGTATGGTTGGGCTAACCTGAGATCCCTTCCGGCTGTCGCACGTCCCTCGCGTGGCGATTTGGCGATTTTTCGTTATGTTTGCTTGATTAGTTCTTTGGGAGTCGCCACCTAGTATTTCATTGAGGGTTACTAGGAAACCCGGATTTACTGGTTGTTGTCAAAGATTCAAAAGTTAGGGACTGGTTGTGGCTAGAGAAGATATTAGCACCCCTAGCACACCCTACCTGAGGTAAGCTGCTTTGCAATTTGATGTGATTTAAAAATTCAAAATATTAATTAAATTCTAAGGTTTTAATAAATCAGTTATTAAATCCCCGAATATGTGTAGAAACATGCTCTTACACTCTCATGGAAAATATAACATGATTTTATTTATCCTTGAGATATTTAATCATATTCAAATTAAACAATTAATTCTTTTTGTCTTTTTGATTTTATAATTCAACAACATAAATAAAAAAAAATACAAACACGCACACACACCTCTTTTTATATGATTTTCTCATACACCCATATTTACATCTTACAAAATATGCAAGAATTCAAAATTTACCCAAACAAGGCCTTAACAGTTTCAAAATTACAGAAAAGACCCCCCCAAAAATACAGAATTGCAGGAAAGCCTTCTGGGTTCTGCTGGACTCGTGGCAGCGTGTCCTCCCACGCGCAGCGGCTGTCAATGCCAGAAATGGCCGGCCCTTGGACCTTTTCTCCCTTTTCCACCGGTGGTGACCTGCAAAGAAAAATCAAATCACAAAAGCCAGTTGGTTTTAGTTGTTTTTCTTTGTTTTCAGATTTGCCTTTTCCTCTCTTCTTCAAATCTGCCGAATCTAGAGCTGGGCGTTACACGCACCGCCGACGACAGGCCGGGCGTGTGGATGGAGGATCAGGAACTTCCCTCTTCCTCCTTCATTTCTACAGCGGCTGGCCTCTGTTGGGTGGAGCTGGAGACCGTGAGAAGGAAATGGGAGGCTTCTGTGCAGAGGGCAGGTCTCGGCTGCCGCTGTTGGAGGTTGATGTGGGTGTGGGCGTGGCCTTGGCTAGTTTTTTTTTTGGCAGAGGTAGGGAGCAGTGTGGTGGTTTCTCTCCGGTTTGCCTTCTCCCAAAACCAAGGGAAGGGGAAAGCTTTGGTTTTCTCTTGTGCAGGGAGAGGTAAGAGCTGGGTGGAGAAGGGAGAGGAAACCACCGTTGGAGGGGGGGCGGCGGCTCTCAGAGAAGAAGGAAAAAAAATTTAGGTTTAAGGTCTTTGCCTTTTTTGTGTGCCCCCAATTTTCTCAACCCCCCCCCCCCCCGTGAATGAATTTCCTGCCCCCCCTAATTTTTCACTGTAGCATGCTATTTATAGGAAAAGGTTTTGCTAGGTTTTCAACCTAGTCCCTCAACTTTTCCTTTCCTTTTCTTTCCCTCTTTTTTTTGTAAATTTTGATTTTTTTTTGTTTGTATTTTTAAAAGCGAGCAATATCAATGTCAACTCAACAAGAAAAATTAGTGATCATAAAATTTACGCGTTAAAAGTTGAACGCGTTCCAAATACCTTTGAAAATTTAAATTCTTCTGAGATGACGTTGAAAATGCTAAAAACGAGCAAATATATCAAAAATACATTTTTTGGGTTTTTCTTTGTTTTTTTGCTATTTTTGATTTTTCTGAAAATTTATCAAAAATATAGGTCAAAAATTGGGTAGCAACACCGGCGATCCCCTTTAACCAGAACCAAAATCCTCTGCATGGTTGGGCTAACCTGATATCCTTTCTGGCAATCCCCTTTAACCAGAACCAATATCTTATGTATGGTTGGACTAACCTGAGATCCCTTTTGGCGATTCCCTTTATCCAGAACCAAAATCCTCTGCGTGGTAGGGCTAACCTGAGATCCCATCTGGCGATATCCTTTAACCAAAACCAAAGTCTGTGTGTGGTTGGGCTAACCTGAGATCCCATCTGGCGATCCTCTTTAACCATAACCAAAGTCTGTGTGTGGTTGGGCTAACTTGAGATCCCATCTGGCGATCTCCCTTTAACCAGATCCCTTCTGGCAATCCCCTTTAACCATAACCAAAATCCTTTGTGTGGTTGGGCTAACCTGAGATCCCATCTGGCGATCCCCTTTAACCAGAACCAAATTCTGTGTGTGGTTGGGCTAACATGAGATCCCATCTGCGATCCCTTTTAACCAGAACCAAAGCCTGTGTGTTTTTCCTGATGGCAGGGTTTGAACTTTCTTCTTTTGTTTTGAGAATTTCCTAATGGTAGGGTTCTAATCATTTTTGTTCTTAATGATAAGGATGATCAATTTTTTCAGTTGATGATTTTTTTTTTACTTTTGTGATTTTGCAGGACTAACATCAGTCCTTCCTGATTGTAGGGTTGACATCTGTCCTTCCTGATGACTGAAATTAACTTGATTTTTCTCGATGACAAGGTTGGAAAACTTGGTGCTTCCTGATTACAGGGTTGACCTAAAGACTCTTCTTGATGACAAGGTTGATCTTTGAGATTTTCCTAATGGTAGGGTTTATCTCATCTTCTTCTCGTTCCATGGTCAAAACTGTGATTCTTTTCTATCATCAACTCAATGATTCTTTCTTTGTCCACAGTCTTGCTGGATTTCATTGAGGATTTTTTTTTCCTGTAACAAGTCAAAATATATGTGCAATGTTTTGTGGTTACATGACATACATGCATTCATACCTTGTTTTGAAATATAGGCCCCCTTCTTCGATGCTCCATCATCATAGGGTGCATTCCAAAGCCTTCTTTGCTCTTCTGATTCACCGGCTCTTCCGCGTGCTAGCCATCCACTTAGCTGTAAATGTTGTCATAACCCAATTTTTGACCATTTTTCTTTTTTTATTTGCTGAAAAGGATAAAAAATGATGATAAAAAAATAAAAATAAATAAAAAAATAAAAAAATAAAGTAATAAATAAATAATAATAAATAAATAAAATAATAAATAAATAATAATGATAAAAAAACAAGTAAAAATGAAATAAATGAAGAATGAATTAAAAATTTGGGTTAAGGGTAACATGATTGGAAGTTTTGGGGTTTAATTAAACTTTGAAATTAATCTAATTAAATCCAATTAATGGTTTCATTAGAGAATTGATAAGTTTTGAGACTTAATTAAGCTTGAAATTAATTTAATTAATCCAATCAAGATTTTAATTGGAAAAATTGATAAGTTTTGAGACTTAATTAAGCTTAAAATTAATTTAATTAATCCAATCAAGGTTTTAATTGGAGAATTGGTAAGTTTCAAGACTTAATTAAGCTTGAAATTAATTTAATTAACCCAATCAAGGATTTAATTGGAGAATTGATAAGTTTTAAACTTAATTGGACTTTGGATTTAATTAAATTACTGAAATCAGGGACTTAATTGAAGAAATAGCAAAGTTTGGGGTTAATTGGGGGTCTAAATTGTGAAATTAAAATCCAAGGACTACATTGAAAAAGGCGCGCAAATGCAGGGGGCCAATTACAGTTTAAACCAGGGGTTTAATTACAAGACTTTCAAAACTGCATGGATCGAAACAAAAAATGCTAAACGATGTCGTTTTGAAGACGCTGTTCATCTTCTTCTCCTTTAAGCCTGTGACTGTTTTCTACAGTGAAGGAGGCCGAATGTTGCAGCAGTAATCGTCGTCCGTTAGCTTCAGTTATGGGCGCCTTAATGGTGGCCGACCGTTGGCCTACCGTTCGTTATCAACCCGCCGAGCCCTATATAAACCGAGCAGCACCGAAGAACGAGAGAGGGGGAGAAAAAAAACAGAGGAGAGAGAGACGAAAGAAACCCGAAAAGTGACTGATACCAAGAAACCAGTGAACTCTTAAGTGTTTTGTTTAGAACCCCATACCAGAAGTGAACTTTTCCTCACTAGCACCGGCTTAAAACAACGAAAACCAAAACCAGCCGAGAGAGAGTACAGACAGTGTTCTGAAACAGAGTAAAGAAACAAAAACAAACAAGCCGAAACAGAGACACAGGAAAGGAATACAACGTGAGATACAAAGCAGAAGGAGTAAGAAGAAATTCGAAGGCAGAAGCGTCGCCCTCAATAATCACGTGCAAATTCCCTGCAAAAGGACCAGGTAAGTTTTCTGCTCTATTTTCCCCCGCTTTTCATGACTTCATTTTTGTCGTTTGTTTGGAATTAATTAACAAAGGCCAGGCACGCGTGATTTGGATCACGCTTGCCTCATGTGGCCCAGCCGGGTCACTGGCTTGGGCTAGTGACCAGGCTGGGCTGGCTGGGTCTAGCCCAGCCCATGTGGGCTGAGCTGGGCCCAGCCCAAAAAAAAATAAAAAATAAAAAAACAGAAATAGAAAAAATAGAAAAATATGTGTATGCATGAATAAAAATAATATAAATTTACTGGTTTATTCACCCACGCCAGAGTCGGGAATAAAATACTAGTTTAATTTTATATTATTTTTATTCGTTATATTTTTTTGATTTAGCAAAAAATATACGTGCATGTATGAAAAATAAATTCATTTTTATTTATTTATTTACTGACGCCAGAGTCAGGAATAAAAATACTGATTTAATTATTCTCTTTGTTTTTTTTATTTAACTACATAAAAAATAAAAAATAAATATGTGAATGCGTAAATTTAGTTTATTTGTTTATTCACTAGCGTTAGAGTCAGGAATAAAAAATATTAATCTGAATTTATTTTATAGCTACGCAATAGTTACCAACGCCAGAGTTGGAATTATCCGTAGTTGAATATTCACTGACGCTAGAGTCAGGAATATTGTGAATAAATCATCAGAACGTAAACCAATAAAGATTTAGCAATTTAAAACAAAAAACAGCAATGCAGTTTGCCTTAGGCAGAACGTTTAAGGGGTGATAATATCTTCCCTTTTACGTAACCAGTCCCGAACCATAGAATCTCTGTTGACCAGTTAGGGTTCCTAGTGACCATAATACTAGGTGGCGACTCCTTAAACAAAACCTTTTTCCTAAAAGAACAATTTGACCACTCGCGAAACCCTTTTCGCGTTTTATTCTTTATCAGGCAAGTCGCCTTGAACAATTTGACCACTCGCGAAACCCTTTTCGCGTTTTATTCTTTATCGGGCAGGTCGCCTGGAACAATTTGACCACTCGCGAAACCCTTTTCGTGTTTTATTCTTCATATCGGGCAGGTCGCCTGGAACAATTTGACCACTCGTGAAACCCTTTTCCATTTTATTCTTATCGGGCAGGTCGCCTGGGACAATTTGACCACTCGCGAAACCCTTTTCGCGTTTTATTCTTCCTATCGGGCAGGTCGCCTGGAACAATTAGACCACTCGCGAAACCCTTTTCGCGTTTTATTCTTCATCGGGCAGGTCGCCTGAAACAATTAGACCATTCGCGAAACCCTTTTCGCATTCTTTTATCATCGGGCAGGTTGCCCAAAACAATTTAATCCATTTAAAAAAACCAAAACAAAAAAAAAGTGGGTTTTCTTCCAAATGACTTGTTTCTTGATCTCTCTATAAAGGTCGTGTGTCAATCTATTGTTTTTGAAGTTTTCAAGACTAAAAAAAAAACGAAGCAAAGGTTCTTTCTGTATCTACTTTTCTTTATCAATTTACTACACAAAGCTAAAGGAAAATGAAATTTTTCAATATCTTTGCATAGTAAATATTATAAAGAGGGGGCAACTGTCATAACCTAATTTTTGACCATTTTAATTTTAATGTTAATTATTATTTTATTTATTGAAAAGGATAAAAAAATGATGATAAAAAAATAATAATGATGAAAAAACAAGTAAAATGAAATAAATGAAGAATGAATTAAAATTTGGGTTAAGGGCAACATGATTGGAAATTCAGGGGTTTAATTAAACTTTGAAATTAATCTAATTAAGCTTGGAATTAATTTAATTAATCAAGTCAAGGGTTTAATTGAAGAATGGATAAGTTTTGAGACTTAATTAAGCTTGGAATTAATTTAATTAATCCAATTAGTGTTTTAATTGGAGAATTGATAAGTTTTGAGACTTAATTGGACTTAGATTTAGTTAAATTAATGAAATCAGGGACTTAATTGAACAAATAGCAAAGTTTGGGGTTAATTGGGGGCAAAATTGCAACAGATTAAAGTCCAAGGATTAGCTTGTAAAAAGCGCCGAAATACAGGGGTCCAATTACAATTTAGAAAGGGGCTTGATTGCACGATTTCAGAAATGCAGTGACCAGATTGAAAATGGTCATTTCCATCGCACAAACGGCACCGTTTTGAGAAGCTGTTCATCGCCTTCTTCACCTTCTTCCTCAGGAGCCATTTCTGGCAGTAATGGCTTTGAAGCCGTTTCAAATGGTTGGTATTCTCTGGCTATAAAGCCAGAGAAGATGAGAGAGCGCGAGAGAGGGGAGGAAACACAGGGGAAAGAAAAAGACAGAACCGGGGAAAATTTTGGTCCCTCAACCAGCAGCAAATCCTCGTGCTTTTACCACCATTGTCTTCGTCTTGAACGGAGAAGACTGGGCAGAAACGCAAACAAGAAAGAAAAACCACGGAAGGGGGGGAATCACAAAAACGAAAGGAAAAAAAGAGAGCCAGGAATAGAGGGGGACCAGAAATAAACAAGCAGAAATAAAAAAGGAAGAAATGCTGAAACAGGCCGGAGAGATTGCTGGCCCTCCTTCGAAACTCCAGCTTAGGGGATTCCAATTTCCCCTCTCCCAGAGCACAGGCTCAACACACCAAACGCACAGAGACATAGCAGAGGAAATGAAGCAGACTCAGGGGGGAGAAAACGAACACCAAAGGAAGGAAACAGAGGACTAAACCCAGCTTTGGTTTAGTCCCAGAATTCAAGCATAACACAGAATAAAACAGAGCAAGAAAACAAAGAAAAAAAACAAGCAGAAAAGGAAGAATCACCCGAGAGAACCGACATCGTCATCTTTTTAATTCCTTCATCTCAAGAACTGAGAAAACAGAGGAACGCAGAAAAAAAGAAGAAAAGAAAAGGCGGTGGGCAAGGCAGCAAAGGAAAGCAGAAGGGAAGAACCTAAGCAGAGGAAGGCCACCGTGACCAGCACCATCATTGCTACTGCTTTCGATTTTTTTCAGAACCAGGTAAGTAAGCTTCACTTCCCCCACTTTTCATTTTAATTCACTCCCTTTACCTGCACATGCACGCGTGATTTATGTTGCCCAGCCGGGTCACTGGCTTAGGCCAGTGACCGGGCCGGGCCGGGCCGGCTGGGTCCAGCCCAGCCCCCACATGGGCTGAGCTAGGCCCAGCCCCCAAAAACATAAATAATAAAAAATAGAAAAATAGAAAAATAATAAAAATAATAAAAATAATAAAAATAGAAAAAATAGAAAAAATGTGTATGCATAAATAAAAATAATATATATTTATTGGTTTATTCACTGACGCCAGAGTTAGGAATAAAAATACCGGTTTAAATTTATATTATTTTTATTCATTATATTTTATTTTATTTAGCTAGAAAAATAAAAAAATGTGTGAATGTGTAAAAATAAATTTATTTGTTTATTCACTGACGCCAGAGTCAGGAATAAAAATATTGATCCAAATTTATTTTATAGCTACGTAATATTTACCAACGCCAGAGTTGGAATTATTAGTAGTTGAATATTCACTGGTGCCAGAGTCAGGAATATTGCAAGTAAATCATCAGAGCATAAACCAATAAATATTTAGTAATTTAAGACAAAATCAACAATGCAGTCTGCTTCAGGCAGAACGTTTAAGGGGTGATAATATCTTCCCTTTTACGTAACCAATCCCGTACCATAGAACCTCTGTTGACCAGTTAGGGTTCCTAGTGACCATAATACTAGGTGGCGACTCCTTAAACAAGACATTTTTCCTAAAAGAACAAGATGCCAGAAATCTATTATTTTTCCATAATTCGAGAAATATTTTTAGGGCCGCCGCAATGTCGGGTGCGACAAATGTCGTGCCTATTCTAGGTTGTCCATGATGATTACTACTCTCATTGTTTATAAAGCATTACCATGCCCTCAAGTGTGGTGTAGCTTGATTCATGAATGAGCTTAACCAATCATTCATCTTCTGGATGCTCCTGAGAATTGTTTTCTCATTGATTGTGCGCATCGTGCCAACACTCGTCAAGAGGTTTTCTATTGTCGACCTCATCCTAGATTGCCAATCAGTCATGAACTTGCCTCTGGTTGAAACAACACTCTTCAAGTATATGTTATCATCAGTCTTCTTGGAAACTATCCAGTCATCCAAACATGCATCTCATAGCTTGCAATAAAAGACTCATGGTTATATGCTCAGTGTTCTTCTCAATGGATTCCTCTCATCTTGTCGAATCAGATTGTGAAAGGAAATGCATTGGCATCATCAATGATGTTCATTTTATCACATATATTCATATGGTGAAGTGCGCCTTTGTGCTGCATAACAGATGGTCCCACAATCATTCTTGGTGGTGTTCATATTTCCGACATTCATTCTAATACAATTGTGCAATAACATCCATCGAAAGTCATAGCCATGTTTTCAAAGGGTAAACCCAGATGGAGATATGAAGTTGTCCCTCAAGTGTACCATTGTTTTCAATTGCTGGTGCAGTTCACTAGATCATGGAATGTTTTTGAACAACATTGCCTCCAGTATGATCTGAATGTGCTTGTTCATCTGATTATCTTTCTTTGAACACCATTGTCCTTAGTTCACTGATTCATCATTTAATCATCTTTCATTGCCCCTTAGCTGATCTGAATACTGCTTGTTTTTCCTTCTCAGGGTCCACTGTATTTCCCCTAATTACTCCACTTTTCAAGGAGTGTCGACAAGTGTCAATGTTATTTTTGTCAAGGATTTTGCTAACTCGATCGATGCTCTTTTTGTTTCACAATCTTTCTTATTCGGGAATCAACTCTCATATTTCAAAGATCATGTCTATTCAAAGTCTAATTGTTGAAATGAAATCAGAGAGATATCAGTTTTTAAAAGTATTTTTGAAATTTAAACTTCTTTGGTCAAAAACCCAACATATGTCATTCAATACATGTAGTCTTTTGATTATCTTGTATTTTGAAAAACAAAAATTGACCCGTTGAAAGATTAAAATGGCTTTTTCCATGGTTCTTCGTGTCAATTTTAATGTCTGATCTTGGGTATATCTTTTGATGATCTGTGATGAGGTGACCTTTTTGTGAATTTCAAAAACAAGATGCTTGTTGTTACCTAATTTTTGACCCACCTATTTGATAAAATTTTTGAAAAATCCAAAAATAGTGAAAAACAATGAAAATCCAAAAACAATATGTTTTTTAATATATTTGTATCGTTTTTAGCATTTTCGGCATCGTCTCAAAATAATTTAATTTTGCAAAGGTCTTTTGAACACATTCGACCTTTCACGCGTCATTTTTAAAATCATTGATTTTCCTCATTGAGTCAACGTTGATATTGCTCATTTTCAAAAAAAATACAAAACAATTAAGAAAAATCAAATTTACAAAAAAAGAAAGAAGTTGAGGGACCAAGTTTGTGGACCAAACAATATTTTGCCTATAAATAGTAGCCCTCAACACACACAAAATGGAGGGGCAATTTTAAAAGAAAAAAAAAACAAAAAAAAACCTTAACCTAAACCTATCTAACCAAACAGCCGCCCCCCTCCCCGGCCTGGATTTTTCTCACCCAAACCAGCCGCTCAAGCCTCCTTTCCCCCCGGCCAAGCCCTTCCCCCAGCTTTTCCCCAGTCTTCTCCCCTCAGCCGCAAGCCTCCCTTTCAGGTCCCCCACCGCTTACCAAAGCCTTTGCGTTTTCCTTCTCTTCCCCCCCCCGATCTATTTTTCTTTCTCTCCTGAACCGGTCGGCCACAAGACAGCCCCCTCACTATCTCCACACCACCTGACCCCCTTCTCCTCCTCTCAACAGCAGCGTCTTCGCCTCAACACAGCCAAGACAACCGCTGCACCACCGTCTCCCACACTGGGCAAGCCCCCCTCCACCAGCCACTCGCCACAAACCGACCGTCATTGTCCCCCATAGCAGCTCCAGATCTGTCCTTTCCTCTCCTGTTCAACCGTAGTAATCATCTCGCAGCTTCTCCACCCGAAGCTTTCCCCTCAGCAGCCTCTTTTTCGGCGGTTTCCTCAATAGCAACGGCCAAAACAACAGCTCCGCCAGCCACTTAAAGCAAATGAGAAGACGACGAACCCAAAGAAAAACCGATCTGCAATGAAACAGATCTAAAAGAGAAGGCAGAGGAGCAAATCTAAAAAACTAAGAAAAAAATTAAAATCAACTACTTGCTGTGTTTTGCAGGTCACTGCCGGCGAGGAAAGGAATAGGAGAAGAAGCTGCTCCAGACCCCCTGGTGCCTGGATTTTCTTGCGGCGACGCGTGAACCCACGCACCGCCAGTGGCGATGGCGCGTGGAGCAATGCGCCGCTACTGTTTCGGCAAACCCAGAATGCATCCCAAAACTATTCCTAAATTTTTTGGGCTCCATTTTGTAAATCTTAAATTGTTTAATGTAATTTTTATTTAGTTTTTTTGAATTTTTATAATTTGTAGTGTGGATGTGAAAAAAAATATAGTAAAAGTGAATGTGTGTTTGTATTTGTTTTATGGATGTTGTTTTTTTATGAATGTTTTTTTATGATAAAATCGCAAAGAATAAAGAAGAATTTAATATTTTGATTTGCTCATAATCAAGAATTATGAATTTACATGTAGATCGTAGTTCCTTCCAACCGACCTATCATCTTTGTTCAAACCCCAACAACGACTCAGGCTGGAAAAAAATTAGGGGCAAACATGGTCAACAGCCTCAACACAATCCAGCATTTCTGCAAAAGCTTTTGTAGGAAGGCTGACCGAAGGGGAATTATACCACCGTTGCAGAATGGAGCATGTTCTTGTTCTGCCAAAACATAACTACCTTTGTTCGATCATGCCTGCAAAACTTCATGATATTTTGTTTCAACCTGTTCCAGTTTTTGTTGGTAATTTGGCTCAAAATGCCACAAGACTTTCTCTGTCAAATGAGCCTTTTTTGTTAATAAGATCATGTGTTTTCCTGTGTTCATGACATGCCTTCATTTTTACTGCTGTTTCATGCAAATAACACATTGAGCATAACCTTTAAGCATGAAAAGTATTTATGTTTTGAAAAGTATTTCAATCACTTGTCATTCTGAGGTTGTTCTTGTGACAATATGGCTAATGACATCATCTTTCAGAAACACAACTCGCCTCTTGCTCACTATCCTCCGGACTCAATTCTTGAAATTCTTGCAACTGTTCAAATGAATGCCCAAGACCCCACCATGATATTCACATCTCTAGTCTAGATTATACCACAAAGGAAACGGTGGTTGCATGGGATTTGACGGAGTTAGGCAAAAAGTCTAGAATCTAGCAGATGTTGGTAAATAAACTCAAGTGGCAAAGGAATGTCTATCTTTGGCAAAGACATTTGAGTAGTTTATGATACAGCGAGACTTGGCTAGACCACATAATTAAGGTTTACCTCTGCCAGAGTCATCTTTTGGGTCATCTCTCATCATTGTTCTAGAGTCCTTGGTAGAACCTTCAATCTTTCCCATCATGATAGCTTGTTCACCTCTTTCAGCAATCCTCATAACATCATGTCAATCTTCCAATGTTGTTGTGGTTGTTTGAGGATTATTGGAAACTTTCTAACAAATCTTGGCAGCGTACGGAAACATGCAGCACCACCATTGCCGACTTGTAGGATCACACGTTGTCTCTATTAGAAGAGAACCTAATGAATATAAAACTCATTCGTCTCCTCTTTGATTCCTCACTAACAGTGCAATAAATAGACACCTGTAGAGGGAGTTCTGCTCTGTTGAAGTTTCAGTCTTCTTCCTGTTTTTCAGCCCAGGTTTGTCTCTTCTCCCTACTTTTGTGTTTTGATGTTGACACTAGTAGGAGACAATTATAGATGATCTAACACTACTACACCCCTTCTTTGATTTCCCACTGGCAGATCCACAAACAGGCCTCTGTAGATGGAGTTCTACTCTGTTGAAGTTTGATGCTACTCTTGTTTTTCCTACCAAGTCTGTCTCTTCTACCTACTACAGTGGTTCAGTGCTGAAATTGATGGGGTAAATTTTCATAGCTTTTAAAACAAATACATCCCCTCTTATACTCCCCGCTGGCAAAGCCACAAATAGATTTCTATGGAGAGAGCTCTGCTACGTTGAAGTTCTATATTTGTTCCTGTTTTTCAAACCAGGTCTAGCTCTTCTGCCTACTATAGTGTTTCGGTGCTGAAATTAGTGGAGTAAATTTTCATAGCTTTTGAAACTGCTACATCCCCTCTTGTATTTCTCACTAGCACATCCGTAAACAGATCTCTGTAGAGAGAGCTCTGCTACATTGAAGTTCATGGTCTACTCTATTTTTCAGACCAAGTCTGGCTTTTCAACCTACTATAGTGTTTTGGTGCTACCACTAGTGGGGGAAATTTTCATAAAGTTTGAAACTACTACATTCCTTTTTGTATTCCCCACTAGCAGATCCACAAACAAATCTCTGTAGAGAGAGCTCTGCCACATAGAAGTTCAATATCTGCTCCTATTTTTCAGATCAACATCTTATGTTGCGGGGCGAGAATGAAGCTCACGATGGGGGTGACTTCAAAGAAGGCCAAATGCACATGGCACGAAAGGCTAGTAGCTATTGGATGCTATTGGAAGTAGATGAAGAGGCAGTGAACAATTAACGATGCATCTGAACAAAAACAACGGTTGTCAGGTGTTGATGGCTGAAGACATTGTTGTTGTTGTTCATGACTGGAATGAAGGAGAAGCGGTGCCAATTCAGTGTTTATGGCTTTTACTAGTGGATTGCTGAGGAGAAAAGTCAATTATATTTTCCTTATGTGGGACATGGACTGACAGTATTTCCACATGAGGTTGTGTAGACGTTCCCTTTCAAGTAGATTTTTTAGTCTAGCTACTTCATCTTTATTGCTCTCAATTTCTTTTTGACAATAAGCCTCTTTCTTCATTTTCCATCTTCTTTTTTTCAATCAGGTATAGCTGAGATTATGTGGGGGAACCTACTTTTCAACCCGATGCATGCATGATAAATGTATGAACATGTAATCTATATGATGAACTCGCCCTTCGAGGGGTGACACATGATCGTAACCCTTGCATGATGAAACAAGAATCTTGATTCTTGCCCATACTCTACAATGAAAATTTTCTAAGTGACGATCATTGTGTCACCCACAAGTCTTGAGTTCAAGATGCTTCAAGAAGGGTTTGCCCTGATGCAAATAAAGA
>Ga0325404_1004025_pt1 | contig 15675 bp, 8 predicted proteins | sample PopdelMetagenome_18_FD_205664 | JGI IMG/M metagenome (GOLD analysis project Ga0325404, IMG submission 205664) | Populus deltoides microbial communities from Bellville, Georgia, United States - Xylem-Control-R1 | ecosystem: Host-associated > Plants > Phyllosphere > Stem > Wood/Secondary xylem... | reverse complement strand
ATTAATCAGGCTGTGTTAAATAAATTTGTTTATTACAATTAATTTATAATAGAGATTAAAACATATAAAATTTATTGAAAGAAATAAAAGAGAAAAAATAGTATTCAAGGTTACATATATTAAAATTATTGTAAAAAATAAATATTTAATCTATATAAAATAAAAAAATTAAGATAAATTGTATCAACCCCATAAAAAATTAAACACATCTAGTATAATTAAAAAATAATTATTATTCAGTGAAGGATTAAAAACCCAAGAAATCATAAAGAAAGAGTATTAATAAAATCATAAACTTAACAATCATTAAAAAAAAACACACACACAAAAAGCCATTAATATAAAAAAATTGAAAAAAAAAAGAAAAATAAGACCAGCCGCGCGTGGGCCTTTTATTTTTTAAAATAGAGAGAGTATTAATTAAAACATAAAATTAGAAATCATTTTCAAACACAAAAAGCCATTAATATATATATAAAAGAGAAACGAGGCAAGCCGCTCGTGGGCCTTTTATTTTTTAGAAAAGTTTAATGCGGCGTGTTGTCCACCTCAACCGATTATAGCAAAAAACAGACATGTAATTTGTTAATTCTAGAATATGGCCGCTGATTTGACAGGAAAATGAGGTTTTTTAAAAAAAAAAAATTCATTTTTTACTTTTTTTTGTTTTTATCAAAAATACCCAGAGAATACCTTATGAATCTTGTTAAACCAATCCATAAACTCTAAAACACAAAAAATCGATCCAAAACCTAAAATCACCACGAATTATAAATTTTCTCGAGCTTATATGTGTTTTTTTAGGTGTTTTGAAGGTTAAAAAAAACACTTAATAGAAACCTCGTTATCATATGAAATTATTTGACACAAAAATCAACTGTTTTGGTGGCTTAAATCTTCTCTAACAACAACTTTTTCTCTTTAAACCAGAATTCAGCGATCTTTTTCCCATTTCATGAAAAAAGAAACTAAAAAATTAAAAAAATAAATTTATATATCCAAAATGTATTTTTAAAAAATTATAATACCGATCAATCTAATAGTTTAATAAAAAGAGATGAAAATCTAAGTATGTTACACACTATCTTCTATTTTTCAATTCATCTCTCCCAGCTAAAAAAACAAAATGCATCTAGGATCTAATTTTAGCTTGAAAAAACTTAATTGTGTAAAATAAAAAATTAAAGACCAAATTAAAATTTATAAAATATCATACTATTACAGTCCATCATAAAATATAAGAGAGTAAACAATAATAATGTATAAAGTAAGAAAAGTCACACGCTTTATATTTTCTTGTAATAATCTTAAAAATATAATAATATTATGCATGTCTCTGCTGCCTATCATTTTTATTTGATTATTCTATTTATTGCTCTAGTATTAGGTTTAAACTTTTAACGTCACGCAATTCCATAGCACACTCAACAAAATAAACCTAAAAAGCTCTATTAATTTATTTATACTGACTGGCTTGCATTTGTTGCCAACATTTACCTTCAACTATTATCAATCTGTTATATAAATACATTGTTTTAAATCTTTACTATTCTTAATAAAAAATTTATAATTTTTTTATAAAAAGGTTATTCTGAGTTTTTATAATAAATATAAATATGAACTTCGTATTTTATAACCATCAATATTTTGAAATTATCAATAAAAAATACCACATATAATTGAATAATTCAGGTGTGAAGGGCTAATTAACCTAGAAAGGAAAAGAACAAGATCAGAAGAAATCCAAAGGGCATAAAGTAGAGTTTTTTAAATCTGTAAAAACACAGCAATTCCGAGAGACAAAGGGAGTTTTAAATGGTGATTAGTGGTTGCAATCTGGGAAGAAAGAAAAGGGGTTAGTTCAAACAACTGAGATAATTTGAGTTGAAGAACACAAATACATAAATATAATCTAAACTCTCTAAAACAGCATGAAGGAAAAATCGAATGTCTTCCAGTTGAAAACACTAAACTCAAGAATCATATTCCCGCTATTGGGTCGGAAGTTAGGATATATTACTACATATAATCCTGACAGCTTGTCCCAAAAGCCTACATCTTTCTTGTTTCTCTTATTTTTCTGTTTTTTTTTTCTTCAAAATCCCAACCACAGCTCACATCCTTTTCTCACAAGATATTATGGCACTCCGGCCAGTCACATACGGGGAGTTCAAAAGATAAACCAAAATCAAAGGAGAAACTGGAATTCCTACTATACATTATACAATTTTGCCGAACTCGCTACCATTTGATTCGGTGTGGTTGCGAATACCATTGTCGTTCCCATCAGATGGTTCCCTGCTACTGCGCTTGCACCAACACAAAAACTGAGGAATCGGCCCATCATCCCCAATAACCCAGGCATGATTTGCGACAGCGTCCAGTGTCATCCTCTGAGCTGGGTCTTAACAGGACAATTTTCAAGTCAAAACAGGATATACGAGGGATAAATATAAAAGGAAACGTGTTGACCCAGTAGGGGAACTTGCAAAGCCTATGCCCTAGCTGGAAAGGCCAAATGTTGACAACAAATAGATTTCACTAACCTTTGCAAAGAAGTCCCTCGAGTAATTCCTTCAGCTGCGAGTTCAATTCATCAGGGAGCACCAAGGGGTTGTTGACAATCTGGGAAAGAGGAAAACACAAAATCACTTGTTTAGAAATTTGTAAAGCAGGAGGCTTAAATAAGCCGAGAAGATAAAATGGAAATGAAAGTTAGTTTGCTTGCCTTGTCATATGTATCCTGGAGTGTTTCTCCAAGAAATGGGTATTGCCCGAGTATCATACAGTACAAAGTCACTCCCACTGCCCACGTGTCTGCAGCTTTGCCATGGTAAGTTAGACCTGTTCAATCAGAAGGCAAATCCAGGCACAGATGTAAGCTGATCTCATGTCCTGTTAGCTTAAGCATTACAGATTTCTCAGCTTAACAAAACACCTACCGAGACAGCACTCAGGCGCTGTGAAAACAGGAGTCCCAGGAGATCTACGAAGTTCATCGTTATCATCCTACCAAACCAAATAAGGCAGTTATAAAAAACAAAAGTACTTCTAATATGGAGAAAAGGAGTGTAAAGTGGTGTCATATCACAATATCCATTTCTTGCCAGCACATAGCAAGCAATAATTTTACTATTCTAAGGTGCTGGACCAGAAAATATGCACACATCATATAGTACTAATGCTTTCTGCATGACCACAAATGATTGTGATGAGCCAAGGTCAACAATAGCGATGCATGTAATCTAATTTGTGTGCCAGAGCTATTACAGGTTAAATATTAAAAAATCCCGATAAGTTGTAAATTTAACAACTCTTCCATTTTAGATACAAATAAAATCTCATACTTGATTTCTATAAAGCACTCAAATGATCTTAGCTTATACAGAGCAGCTGAAAGATAATCGACATCTTTACAAGTTGAACTTCAAGGAGTACCCCAGCAAGGTAGAAGAGGAAAAGGGAGGATTCAAACAAGCAGATGCAAGCGCAAAATTCTGACTGTTCAGGATAGAAATGATATTTACAAGTACAACATTCATCAAGGCCAGCATTGTACAATTTAAACCTTTCCTTTATAAACTTTCAGTACCAAAAAACATATCCCCCATGGAATAACTCATATCTACCACCACAACAAAAAAAGGGACGGAACATCTTACAGTCTACTTTAAAATCGTAGAATTTTGTCACTAGCTCTTCTTCCATAAAGAAACTAACTGGAACTAAACCTGTGTTGAAGCAATTTCATTACCTCAACTACCTGGCTGACACTGAAATCTCCTATCTTCACTGTACCGGAGCGAGTAACCAACAAATTGTCAGGTTTGATATCCCCATGCACTATATTCTGTTTAACACAAGAAGAAAAGTTCACTATAGAACAAATATTTGTATATTGAAAGGAAATGCACACACAGCATCCATAAAACATCTTGATAAACTCAAAGAGAATACAAAGCTAATTCACATTAATTCCATAGAATCCCATTCATGTAACGAAAACTACAATGTTAATTCACATAACTTCCATAGAATCCCATTCATGGAACAAAGTTCAAGAAATCAATGCAAGGATAAATACTGTCTGCTTGGACTTTCCTCTTGTTTGTCAGTTATCTTTTCTTTTTTGGGGGAAGTTCATATTTAATTACATCAGAGTTCTGGTGGAGTGAAAACTACTAATATTGTGAATGCTAAAATCAAAAGGAGATAAAAACTAGATCTAGTATCCCAATTAGAATGCGATTAAAATAACAAGAACAAGCAAAACCAATGGTCAAAGATTTGCTTTGGCTAAAATTACCTATTGAAGTCACCATCTCCTAACTATTAGTACTGAGCAAGTCAGACTGTATATACAGAGAAGATAACAAGCAGTAGTTTGAAGTTTCAAAAAGATATTCAAAACGATCTGGATTAATATCAACTATCAAATGTGAACGTAATAATTCGTCATAATCATCAAGACAAGCAGGCAGTAAATTTTCTTTTCTTCTTGTGATGAGTAAGACAATGGCAAACATTTTTAGAGACCAAATGTTTAAATAACAAGCTTGTAGTACCAGCAACCACATTGTCATTCTAACATTCAAACATGCAGGGAAAGGAAGTTACAGAAATACCAGTGAGCTTTAAACCATTATTTTCAAATCTACTAGGCCAATTACTGTAAGTCTAATAGTGCTACATGAAAAAATAATGATAATATGTCAGAGTGCACGCAAGTCAGTTTGGTAATGGATAACTTGATAAGAAATACTGAAAGTGGAAGATCAAAACACAGAAATGATTCTTATAGCAATAGACAAAGAAAATAAAATAGATGAGAGAATAATCAGTTGAACATACTAACAAAACAATATCCAAGAAATTGAGCTATCAAGAACATACATGAGCATGAAGATACATCAGCCCAGATACAATATCCCGCAAATACTTTCTAGCAGTATCTTCACCAATTCCACCAGGAGGACCGGATCCTTCCCACACCCATTTTCCATCCACATATTCCAGAACTGAGAAAAGAAAAGACATTTCCAGTCAATTAAGAAGCTGTCCATCCTACTTAATACATATGTATTCAACACAAAATCACAATCACGAGATTGAGCACACTCAAATTGAAACAATAGGGAAAAAGAATGTGGTTACGAAATACCCATGTAGAAGTGATCTGTATTTGGGTCATCAATCACCTCAATGAGATTGACAATATTAGGATGGTCCAACATTTTCATGATTTGAACCTGCAAGGGAAAAAGAAATAACAACTTGTGTTACTTCATCCAACAGTACTTCATGGCAAATAGCTAAACAGATCAATTAATACTTCAAACATGCAAAGGGCCAATCAAGTATAATGAGCACCAGGTTATTACAAAATACAAATGGAATGTTCACTCAAATGGCTACATCTGGTTCCATTAGTCTTTTGTAAGCTGTTGTGATGCTAGATCATTTTTCATCACTTCAACTCATCATCTTTTGTCTACCACCCTCCCCCCTCTTAATACTTCAATTTGATTACTCTACCTCACCAGGGCATCATAGATCAACATAGGAATAGACAAACCATCTAGAATAACTCTCCTCAATCGGGTATCACCTGCACCTTCTCATAAATGTACTAATTTCTTACTCAATCCTTGTGCTTCCACGCATACATCATAACATCTCAAACTATACTCATTTTATGAACATTTTGATATTCACTTCCACCAATCACTTTCCTTCATCCAAGTTTTGAATTTATCAATTGCAACACCCTGATACAATTTCGATAAGAACCACCCTGATTACAAATAACATTTGATTCAATGAATGGCTCCCATAAGTAGTCACAGTACAGCACCTTGACCAATAACAATCCCCCTTGGTAGAACAAGCATCATTTGATCTATATCAAAGAAAAAAAGAACAAGGAAAACATATAGAAAAGGGACAAATTACTAGAATCCACTGGACTAAACCCTTGAACTCGCATGAAACTTTGTGTTTTTGCGATCCACAAGAACAAACAATTATGCAAAATCATAATACTCAAATTCATTCATCAAATGGCTTCTTGAAAAAACATTGTGTAAATGTGATTATTTAGGCAAAAAAACCCTAAAAGTAGGAAATATATTAACACCCGTAATCAATAATAACTGCTTAATATGAAATAAGATAATTTTCTGAAGATAAAAATGCTGAATAACAATTTACAATATTGAAAGAAATTAAGAAAATGAGTTCATAACACATCTTCTTCTTACACTCATCACCAACTCTATAACCAATATTGCTGAAATTACAATGTATGTACTCTGTTGATGTTTTGGTAGTCTATAACTAGAGAATTCTAGAGTGTTCTTCCATAACTCCAATTTTTTGTTGGTCCTAGTTCTAGTTTCATACTTCAAAAGTATATGATTTGCAAATAGCACACACCATTCAATATCATCTTGATACAACTTTTCAGTTCATTCACAAACAGGGCAAAAATACATTTGGACTCAAGGCTGCGCCTTGGTCCTAGTTGACTGTACTAGGAAATTCATTTGTCACCACCAGGAAATTCTCTTCATACCTACACTTTCTCACATTTAGTACCAAGCAGAATCACTCCCCTTTTCTTCAGCACCCATTTAAGGACTTTTCTTAGTGCCCTGTCAAAAACCTTCTTAAAATCAATTAGGACCATGTGGAGGTTTCTTTTCTTTCTGTTTCTCTCCATTAAACTCCAGAGAAGAAAGATAACCTCCATAGTCAGATCTCCCAGGCACAAAACCAAACTGATTTTCCAATTAGAAGATCTATGCTCCATCTCTCCTCATAGGAACATCAACTGATAAATAAGCTCACTGCCTCAATAGTACATGAAACTTAAGTATCACTCTTGAACTCGTATAGCAAAACAAAGGACCTTTTCTAATCATCCAGTACCTTCTTTGATATTCCGTCAACAGCTTTATCAAGCACATGACTTCCACAACTATTCATCGCAAAACTTCAATGGCGATTTTGTTAAGCCTGCAAGATTTTCGAATCTTAATTCCTTAGAATCTCAATACGTCTGAAACCCAAATCTCATGTGTATACTTAAGGTATATACACTTTAAAGAACCTTATGCAAGCTATTGTAGACATTACAATAACCACACCACTGTAAATACAGGATGGGTCTGATAAGTAAGGTGATGCAACCCCGCCAACCAATGAGCTTCAAAATAATAATTTTGTTAGGATAAAGCTAGAGCATTTTCCCAAAGGTTCAAATGTTGGTATTGCAAATTGTGAAAGCACCCGAGACCACAAAACATGAGAGTAAGTAGAAGCAGATACCTCACGAAGAACATCAGTCATTGCAGTCTCTGAAGGAGCAACCCGCAGCTTCAACAAATGAGACTTATGAAAGGCCTGCAATTGATGAAAAAAATTGCACCTGTTTACAAGAAATAAGAAGAGTTGTATGCTACTTTAACTGAGAGTTAATCTCACTTTCTTACTTATAAATTTTTTTCAAAAGGGAATAGAAAAGAGAATTCTCTACAAAAAAAAAATAATTAAAACTAATCCATCCAAGTAAGTTTCATAAAAAAAGATGTGACTACTCTCTCTAAGTTGTTGGTACTTCTTTTGATAAATAGTTGTTCCTACTTTATCCATCACAAAAAAGAAGCATTCAGATTCAGAGAGAAAACACTACCTTAATTGCACAAAGCTTTCCATCTATACTGCTTTGATATAAAACCTGTTGCAGAAACAAGGTTGATAAAAAGCTAACAGACCAATTTCTTAACCAATACGAGCAAAAAGAATGTCTCCCCACATTATGCTTACCACTTTGCCATAGCTACCAGCACCAATCTTATACTGGCGAACATATTCATTGATCATCTTATTACCATCTTCATCCTGGAAAGCATTCAACCAAACAATGAAACAAGAACCCTACTCGGAAATGTAAGTTGTATGCACAAAAATAATACCCAGGAGATGCAAATGGATTATAAGCAAATTCCATGTTAAAAAGCAAATTCAAATGAAAAAAACGATTACCTCAGAGCGAACGAGTAGATGGGTTTCCTTGACAGGAGATTTCCTGCAAACCAATCCATTCAGTTCCCTAAGTCTTAAATTCTCTTCAGAGCGTTTGGCACGATTCGGCAACTCGGCATAATCACAATAACTAGTGCCCGTAATGTCACCATTAAAAGATCCATCATCCTCCCCACCATCATCATCAATTTCACTGTCTAATAATAATTCCTGGGAGAGATGATTATTATTATTGTGGTGATGATAATTTCTCCCGCCGCTAGAAATGGGCACGGGTCTTCGCTTGGGCTTCCTAAGGAAGCCAAAACAGCTACAACAACCCATTGCTCGAGCAAACGAATAGCTCTTATGTATCATTCTCAATAGAAAAACCCTAAAATTCAGAGCCAGGAAAATAAAGAATCAAAAGGCTGGAAAAAGAAGACAGAAAAGGGAAGAAGAGATGATCGGATTTGGGATTATTCCAAAGGATGCCATTCAGCCAAGTGAAAACGAAGATAGCTTAAACTAAAAATAATATTGGATAACCAACCAAACATCGTCCTGGTTGTGACTCCACTACAACACCAACATAAAACAATCAAATATCAAAATGGAGTTTTCGGAGAAACCCTACTTTTGGATACAATTTTAGGGGTTTATTTGGTGAGATTTGAAGATTGTCAGAGAGAGAGATATGACACTTTATACATGAGAGAAAAATGTTTTGGCTGAAATAATGTTTTGGCTGTTGGAGACAAAAATAGGTTTTTTTTTCAAAAAAAAAAAAAGCAAGAGGAAGCGTGTCCGGAGAAGCTGTATGTTTGGTACTCCTACACTACTATTATTAACGTTTGGAGAAGCTGGTTTTATTTATGCAATTATTATTAAAAATCTCCTATTTTTAGTAAGGAAATATCATGTATATCAATTGCGGTAATTTACTGTGGGCCGGGTTAATATTTTTTCAAAATAATGTTTATTAATTAACTTAAAATATAATATTATAAAAGAATAAAAAATAAAAATAAATCTTATAATAATTTATAATAAAATAAAAAAAGTTAAAAAAAAAAATTTGAGTCACCAAAATTAACTTTACTAACCACAAAATGAGATTGTGATTAAAAAAAAATTAAAAATTTAAAAAACATAGAAAAAAAATCAAAGTTAAATTAATAAAAAAAATTTGAGCCCTCCCGGATTAACTTGAGTTGTAGTTTAATATCAAATGATAAAAATAAACAAAAAATTATTTAAAAAAATATTATGACAAAAAAAATCAAAATCAACATGGGTTAACTCTATTAATATATTACTCAGGATATAAAATATAAATAACTCTACAAAGAGAAAAGCAAAACAAGTAATGAAACTTAAGATCTAATAATCTCGAGTGATGAAAACAATAAAATTAAATCAAGTAAATATTCAAAATCAGTGACTCGAGTCATGAGATCAAGATTAATTCCTAGAAGGCAGACAAAAAAAACAACACAAAATTCATAATCACAAACAATTTTAAAAAACCAAACAAATAGCAATTGAAACAATGAAGACCAGATTTAATATAAAAACTAAATGAAATAAAAATAATTATGGGCTAAATTGGAAAAAAATAGCAATTAAAATTAGAATGAATAAATAAATAAAATATTAAGAGATAAAAAAACAAAAAAATATTAAAAAATAACAATTAAAAAATAAGAATTATGTTGAAAATAAAAACTAAATAAAATAAAAGATCATGAATCAGGCAATTGTTTTTTATTCTAAAAATAGAGTAGTAATTCATTTTAGAAATACTAATTGAACCCGTGAAGATATCATTTTATCATTGCTTGGCTTGCATTAAAAAGAATAAAAACATTAATTCATTATAGTAATTCATGATAAACTCACATTGTTTTACTGTTCTTGCTCTAAGTCCCGTGTAAAAATGACTATAAATACATGTTTTTAAAGTGTATTGGAATATTAGATCCTTACTAGTTTATTCTATACATGTTGTTTTTATACTCTGTTTTTTTCATGTTTTAAAAATATTTAAAAAAAATTAATTTTTTTTACTCTTTTCTTTACTTAAAATTAATGTTTTTGGTATTTTAATGTGTTAATGTAAAGGATAAATTTTAAAAATTAAAAATATATTATTTTAATATATTTCTAAACAAAAAAATAATTAAAAAAACAATTATTAATTCACTTTCAAAACTAATAGCTAGGCCATGACATTTGTATATCATAGAAATGCAGGCCATTAGAAAACAATATTAAGTGTATTATAATTAATACGATGCTAGGTGTTTTTACAGAAATATTTTTAATTGAAAATAGATTTAAATTATATATATTTTATTTTTTACATTTCTATTTCGAAGCTATACAAAAAAGTAAAAATACATTAATTTAATATTTTTCAGATTAAAAACAGTTTGAAAAAAATAGAGCATAAAGCTTAATTAAGCCTGGTCAACCTTCATGATTTACTTGATTACAATTGGATTTAGTAGTTTAGCCAATAACAGAAGCTGAGTGTGTCACACGATAGCATTATAAAATAAATAATTTAATCCGAGTTGAAAATATTAATTTGATCAATTTTTTTTAACAAATATATAATTTTGTTTGTTTAATAAATAATTAATATGATGTGAGTCTATTTACATATATTTTAAAACGTTTATATTCCATGTCATTTTAAATAGATAAAAGGATTCTTGTAACAAAAATAAATGATTTCTGAATCAAGGGCAATATGGTTAAAATTGCTAATTCATTTTATTTCTACATGTATTATAAATAGTTAATTGGATTTAATTACATGGTTTAATATTTTATTTCAGACATCAAAATTATAATAGGTTATCAATTAAATTCAATTTTATGTGTGATGTAGTTCTAAAAAAAAATGAGTTTTTTTAGTAATTTTTCTTTATTTGTTTATTTTATGTTCTTCATATTGTTTTTTATATTTTTGTATGGTGAGGTGATATTTATTGAATTATTAGGACTAAAAATTATGTTAGTTATTAACTAGTCTATTTGCATTGGTTTGGTATTTATTTTATATAAATTTGATTTAAGTAAAATATTGGAATTTTTATTGGAATATTTCTATAATTTGTTTTCCTCAACATTCTAATGAAAATATTAATTTGATTGAATTTTTTTAACAAATATATATTTTAATTTTTTAATAAATAATTAATATGACATAGGTCTATTTACACATTATTTAAAATTAACACATATCATTTACTTTTTTAAATTAAAATTAAAAAAAAACTTAATTATGCATGGAGGAACGAGTTCTACCTAACATACTAGAATTCAAATGCATGTTATAAAATCCAACTTGAAATTAATATCGAAACAAGCTTTAATTACATGTTAAGAGTATCAATTTTTTTTAAAATTAATTATTTTTAAAGGATTAAAGCCATATATTTTTTAACATAATTTATTTTTTAAATTAAAGGATCAGGTTTTATTCTAGATCGATCTAGATTTTTAATTAAGTCAGATGGTATTACTCTTTTTATTTTTTCAACTCGGATTAATCCAGGCTAGGAGTTACTCAGATACCGAGTCAACCGGCTGCCAAATCCGAGTTTTATAAATAGTTTGATTTTAGATTAAAAATATAAAAAATTCATTCCGTCATCAAACCTAGTAATTGACGAGCCTAAAAATGGCAAAACTGAAAGAAACGGGCAGTTTGGGCCTACAACATTGTGTGGGCTCGAAAACTGCAAAATTGGGCTATGAAAGAAAAAGCAACACACTGAAAAAATAAAATAAAGAAATGAAAAAGCAAAAAACAAGAGGTGGCGGCGCTGGTCCAGTCCACTCTTTAGCGCCATAGTAAAGGAAAACAAGTGTTCCCAAATTTTACAAGTCTCTCTCTCTGTATCTCTAAGAAAATAAAAGGGAGCCGCCGTGTTTGCACAAGGATGGCTGCCGTCGGCGTTCTCGCTTTACAGGGTTCTTTCAACGAACACATTGCAGGCACTTTTTTCTTACATAAACCTAGTTTTGTATCTGTTTTTTGATGTTTGTTTAGTTACTCGAAAACAAGTTCGTGTGTTTTGACAGCGCTTGCCAGATTGGGAGTTAAGGGAATGGAGATAAGGAAGCCAGAACAGCTTCAAAATGTCACCTCTCTTATTATTCCGGGTGGTGAAAGCACTACTATGGCTAAACTCGCTGAGTTTCACAACCTGGTCTCTACTCGCTTTTTTTTCCTTTTTTTTGTTGATTTATTTATTGATTATATAAATGGGATTTGTTTTTTTTCTGATGGTCCTTTTCATTTCTTAATTGCAGTTTCCTGCTTTACGTGAGTTTGTTCAAATGGGAAAGCCTGTATGGGGGACCTGTGCAGGTCTTATCTTCTTGGCAAACAAGGCAATTGGTGGGTTTTTCTTTCTCTCCTCCTTTTCCTATATCCAGTTTGGATTTCACTTTTTAAGTTAATGCCTTTAGGGTTTTGTTTTCAATATAAAATGACAGACGTAATTATTTTTTTGCAGGTCAGAAAACTGGAGGACAAGAACTGGTTGGTGGCCTAGATTGCACTGTTCATAGAAATTATTTCGGCAGTCAGGTATGTGTGCTTTAGGGTTTCCTTCCGTTAATGGTATCCGCTGTGTAGGTGTGTATATATATTTGTTCTTCTCAGTTCAGGAGTGGCAAAACTTTTGAGTTGGCTTACTAAGGAAAACTTGGTGAAAAAGGCATGGAGATACAATGCATTTTAATTCAAGTTTCATCTCATAATAATGGATTAAAACCTTTCAAAGTATAAGGGTTTCTAGTTCTGAGGTGGTATGACAGGCTTCACATTCTAGAGAAATGTTGCTTTTCATCTTTGTAATATGTTTCCAGAGATTGCTCCTATTTCTGGTTCTATCCTCAATCCTCATTTTATATTATGTTATCTCCTATATATTCAAACACTTGCATTAATGCTACCCGATCAAATTTGTAGAGCAAAGTAGAATTAATACTCCTCTTTTCAACTGTTTTTATTTTTTTTTTAATTTAACATAATAATATCCACAGATTCAAAGTTTTGAAGCGGAGCTTACAGTTCCAGAACTTGCGTGTAAGGAAGGTGGCCCTGAAACATTCCGTGGAGTTTTCATCCGTGCTCCTGCCATCCTTGAAGTCGGGCCTGGAGTTGATGTGCTGGCCGAGTGTCCTGTTCCATCTACCAATGTATTATATTCAAGTTCTGCTGTTCAAATCCAAGAGGTTTGTATATGTTTCATTCTTGAATGGAGATCTTGTGTGTAACACTGCCTGGCCCTCGGAGTGATATCGGCTGTTTTCTTCTCTGTTTGCTGAATATGCATGCATGTATTTTTTTTTGTTATTACAAGCCATGTGGTTCTGATTTCCATTAGAATGACAGACAACAGGAAAAAGAAAGATTGAGTAGAATATGGCTTTATGCCAATATGTTTTGTGTAAAGAGAAATTCCTCTGCCATTGTAATTAGTATTTGCAAGGGGTTTCTTAGGTTAAAATGCAATTAGTTTTTCTTGCCTTATTTTTAATGCCATCAGGAATTTCAAATTTCAGCTGGTTTTTTTTTCTATCCGAACTTGACTTTGACTGTTGCCTTATTGAATTTTTATTCATGTAAAAATGCATAAAATTGTAAAAATCAAAATTTTACCACACACACTCACCAGTATAAAGTATATTGCTATACATTTTCTACGTGCATTTGTAGGTGTCTGATGCATACATTCTTTTGCCTTCAATTTCCCATGTGTTTTTCTTAGGTCTGTCTGATAATTGTTAAAAGCATTCAACAGAGGGTCTGCTATTTCATGTTTGATAAGATGATATGATCTTTAAGATTTTCGACAAAGACTTTGGATAAATATGAGACTACAATTAGTTGCTTCGTAAAATAATCCAATTATATGAATCTCATCAGGCTATTACTGATATTGTCCCCTTGAAGTATGTTTGGGCAGAAACGCAATGTAGTTGACCTGCTCTTCAGCATTTTTTATGTAGTGATCCTCTCAGGACTTCAATCTATGCCTCTATGTTTATTCGCACCATATTATGATGCTCTTGTTTTGGATGTGTATCTTTAACATTTTAGATTTGCCAAATTTAAATAATAAATTGCCTATTTATGAGCATTTTTAGCAGGCCTTGGCATAGATCACACATGATTGATGGAAATTTTGACTTTCTAAAAGGAATTAAAGTATATTTTCTATTTATGAGAATTTAATATTGAAAGTTACTCCATTCCTATTTCTACATAGCTCATTTTGACAATCAGTACTTGAGATGGTTCACTTAGGTTGACTTTGTATTGATACTTTGGAAGCAGTGCGAGTCAGGCTACTAGTTACTCCCATCCAAATTCTAGGGTATTTCTGCATGAATGCATCCCATCTTGGATTACATGTCAGGTTAGACTGTTGGAAGTTCAATTGTGTGGCTAGGTACCAAAGTCTGCATTGAAGAAATACCAAGTCATATAGATTCAACATTTGCTTGGCCAATAATTGACAGAACTTTTGGATTAGATGCCGTTTCTAATCTAGCATGTGGAATCCCTTTGTCCTATTTTAGCTGGGCCAATTCCTACAGTTGCAGGAATAATCTTTGAGTGTCGCAAGTCTTATGTTCTCCCTTCTAAATTATTGAAAATCACGCGTCTGGATTTGCTTTCACTGTCCAGTTTTCCTTGAGCACTACTCCGTCTGATTTTGCTGTATGTTTTATTTCAAAGCTTACACATAATACAAGTTTGATATTCAGGAAAATTCCGTGCCAGAAGAGAAAGTTATTGTAGCTATAAAGCAGAGGAATTTGCTAGGGACTGCTTTTCATCCTGAACTGACAGCTGATACTAGATGGTATATTGGTTTTTCAGCCACGAGTTGTCATTGTAGTCTTGTGTAAGATTCTCAGAGTGTGCTTCTTCTGCAGGCATAGCTACTTCTTGAAGATGGCAAGCGAGGCTGGAGAAGCAACCTCTGGAAGCATTGTCCCAGCTGGAGGAGTGGATCTTAGCAGCTATGACGGAAAACCACGGATTGATCTCCCTATATTTCAATAGTCTCAGTGAGATGATTATTGGAAGTTTCTTTTGCATCTTTTCAGTTCTTTTGTTTTTCCTTCTGAGCTGCGCAAGAAAATAAATGCTCCTTTGCCCATTGTTATCTTATACCTGGATCATGTTAGACACGTCTAAGAGGTTAGTTTATCTCTTAGGCTTGGATTTGAACTTACAGTCAAGCATCCGCCCATGTACATATTATTATATTAAATGTTCAGCGGAAGTTTACGTTTTATGATTGTAGAAATATGTGACCTTTGAAATTCATCGTGTGTTTTATATATAGGAAGGCAATATCACACCCCTGCGTACAAATCAAGATTGATACTTTCTTTGCCTGGCTCGAGCCACCGTCCTTTTTCTCCTGATATTCATATATGAAGTATGAACGCAACCTAACAGTCTGGCAGGACGTGCTTGACTTTATTTGTTTATTTAAAGGAGATCATGTTTCAACAATGCTGTTGATCAAAGCCATCGAAAAAGGGGGTCGAAGTTTACCTTGCCCCTACAAAGAACTGGAGATTACAGGCCAGTAAATACACGAAGAT
>Ga0325404_1004023_pt1 | contig 15678 bp, 14 predicted proteins | sample PopdelMetagenome_18_FD_205664 | JGI IMG/M metagenome (GOLD analysis project Ga0325404, IMG submission 205664) | Populus deltoides microbial communities from Bellville, Georgia, United States - Xylem-Control-R1 | ecosystem: Host-associated > Plants > Phyllosphere > Stem > Wood/Secondary xylem... | reverse complement strand
GCGTTTTATTTTTACATTTAGTTTTATTTTTTTATTTGAGCTGTAACGCATCACGACCTTATTTATAAACTAGTGTCTTACCAACTAAAGAAAACAACACACAATTTGTCCACCATGATTATTTATTTTGTTCAGCTGCCACAATAATTCCGGTGTTAATTATCACTGATAATGCTGGTGACGTTTCAAGACATTATATTGAATACTTACTTAAAGCAATAACTTGACAAAAGGATGCATGCTTTCAGCGGCACAACTATAAAACTCGGATCTTAGCTCGCGTGATCTTGTTTATTTTTATATTTTAAAAATATTTTTAAAAAAATTAAAAATTTTTTATTTTTTTAAATTAATATTTTTTAGGTTTTTTATATTATTTTTATGTACTGATATCAAAAATAATTTTTAAAAAATAAAAAAAATTATTTTAATGTATTTTTAAATAAAAAATATTTTGAAAAACAATCATAACTATAAAGAAGGGATATATTTAATAACTTGATAAATGAATATTAAACTATTTTATAAAAAAAGCATAAAAAATTGTACATCCAGAGGGAGAAAAAATGAAAGAAAAGATGACATGGATTTAGAAATGAATGACAACAAACACAAGGAATTAAAAGCACCTTGGTATTTTGAAAACTTACAGGAAAGAAACAAGCTAGTAACTGTTCTTTAAAACGACGACGTAATTATTTTTCTTAATTACTTATCACCGTTAAAATTTCCAATGCATTACGGTGCTATAAGTATTTAGATACATGTTTATTAAAAATTGTGATTAAAATTTATAAATAGTAAAAATAAAATGTATAAAATGTTTGGTAATAATGTGGTTACGGTTGCTTTTTAATTGAAAATATATTAAAATAATATTTTTTTATTTTTAAAAATTATTTTTAATATTAGTGCATTAAAATAATTTGAAAACACCAAAAAAATATTAATTTTAAGCAAAAAAATATAAAAATTTAAATTTTTTCAAAAGTGGTTTTAAAACAAAAAAATAAACAGGATTTTACAAATTCAGTTACTCAATTTTTTAGTGAGCCTCACAATATAAAACACAGTTTGATGTATTATCAAATAACTTACCGTGTTTTTTTGCACCACAAACACAAAAATTACCAAAAAAAAAAACAAACATCCACGCAGGAAACACTAACAATTAACAAACTTAGCATGGGCATCAATCTCTAAATATAAATTTAAGGTTTATCTTATTAGACAGAAAAGGAGCACGTAAATTCAGTTCAAGAAAACAAAATATAATGATAGATTATAAACATTATTTATAATTAAGAAGGAGTCGATATTAATTATCAAAAAGAAAAAATATCATAAATTAAGTATTAAATAAAATTTACAAAGAAAAATAAAGAAAAAATAGATGAAAAGGAGCATATCTAATATTAAAAAAATATAGATAATAAGCAGGGAATATATAATATACAGCAACCGATTTTATTTAAAAAAATATCTCGACATTAAAGTTTTATTACCTTTTTTTTACAGGATTTTGTGTTATATAGATATGAATTTCTTTATATTATTGAGTTTTTAAAATGATAAACATTTTTGTTTTATAAAATCAAATACGTGCCTTTGAACAGATGAATATTTTTATCCTAAATACATAAAAAAGAATATCCAAAATTCAATAAAATGACCTTCTAAGGAGTTTTTGAAAATAATTTTCTTAGTCGACATTCTGTAGTGTAATTTCTCATTTTGCTCCCCCCCCCCCCCCCCCATAATCCTGGACATGGAAACCGTTATAAAGAGTGTTTAGTTCAAGTTAAATTTATAATTAAATTAAATAAGAATATAAAATATTAAATTGATAAAATTTCATGGCACAACCAGATTTTCAATAACATGATTGATCTAATTAAATATATATATATATATATTTAAAGATAATAAAAAAATATTTTTTTAATAAAAATAAATAATTAATTTGATTCAATCATCCACTCATTAATCAAATGATTAAATAATCTAGATAATTTCTTGGCCCATTCCTGTACAAAAATAACAGGAGTAAAGTAATTATTTTCCTACCATATCTACTATATTTTTCGTCAAATCCCCAGCACGACGCCGTTCTCTCAAACTACTAACTGTAAATAAAAGATTTATCAAGGGCAAGCGTTCCGAAAAAATAAACTCTATAAATTCCACCCTTCCTCTCGTCCTCCTTCCTCTCATAACGTTATCTAATAACGCCACTACAGCAGCGACAAGCCCTACCTCCTCTCTTTCCTTTCACATGCAAATCAAATATCCATTCAAACCCTAATTCAAAATATTCTCTCACCGCCACCGCCACCGCCGCTCATTTTCCGCCATATCCGCCTCTCATCGGAACTTTATCCCTCTCGATTTCCACAAAGAAACCCTGATTTTTGTATAACAATTGCCAAGAAAACCGAAGTTTAATTTTAACGATTTGGTTTTTTTATCGATTTGTCGATAAGTATAAATTATCACTTAATAATTTTGTTTTTTTTGTTACATCTTAATTTTACATTTTATCTTGTAATTTATCTGATCTTTCATTTATTGAAACCCTAGGAATTTGTCGTCGTCTTCGTTCTTTGTCCATACGATTCTCACAAATTTCGAGTTTAGTCCCTGAAATTTCTGCGAATTTACAGTTTTGTCCCTAAGTTGGTAATCATGGTGGGTGGAGGAAGCAGGAGAGATGAGGGATCGTTGGTGATTAACAGCACGAACGTGTTTGCTGCGCTTGAGACATTGAGGAAGAAGAAGAAATCTGATAAGGAGCGTGTAGGTTCGAAGAGTGGGAAAGGGGGTTCTAAGAGTGGGAAAGAGCAGCAATCGAAGGAGCCTGATCCGGAAGTTTTTTGGGCCCCGGCAAAACTTACTGCTAAATCTTGGGCTGATGTTGACGACGAAGATGACGATGATTATTATGCTACGACGGCACCGCCTCCATCTGTTTGGGGGTCCTCGGACCAGCAGCAGAGTGAGGAGAAATCTGCCCATGTAGAGGTGAGAGGATGGATTTAAATGTTTTATGTATGTACACGTGTGGGTAATTATTGGTTTGGATTCAAGGGTTCTTGATAATTTGAATGGTGATTATTATGGCGTGGATGATAGATTGATATGCATCCTTGGCAGGATTTTATTATGCTCAGGAGTTGTAATTTATGTGCAATATTGATAGGGAGTTGCTATTAGTTTTGTTAATCCAATCCCATTTGCTATATTAGTCTGCGAGCCTGTTAGTTTTATTTGCAATGCTCAAGGTTTTTGTTGTAATGATAGGATTTTTTATTGTGTGTTGTACATACCATGTGATTACATGGTGATCCTGACATGGTAATTACATATGGGCTGTTATGATTTTCTTTCCAAATTGGCGGGGATCTATGTTACAATTTTTTTTTTTTTTTTGCTTTTTGAAAGGAATAGAAAAGGTACATCTGCAGAGAAAAAAATTAAGACATGAATGCACTGTGGAAGACTAGCCATTATATCCTAAAATATGATTTCAACCTGAGGCTGGAGAGGAGTTCCAGAAAATTAATGGGAAGGCTGAATTATTGTGACAGCGCAAACCCTGGATCATTTTTTTTTACTTGTGTCGCACTTGAACTGTTTTTGTTTTAAAATCTTGATAGGTTACTATTTATTTGTCTTCCACAATCCCCATAGAACGGAAAGAACTTTGCAAATGGTTTATGAAAACTTCAACATTTGCTGGCATGCACTGATTGCTTTTTTTTTTTTGTGGGTTGCAGGAAAGTGAGAGCGAAGAAGATATTTTGGATGAAGGTGATGATGATGTAGAGGAAGAACATGACCATGAACCAGAGGCAGTACACCCTGAGCCAGTGGTGAAGAAGACCCCTGAAGTTCCTCTGCCACCCAAGGAGACAGAAAGACAACTTTCTAAGAAGGAAAGAAAGAAGAAGGAACTTGCAGAGCTTGAGGCCCTTCTTGCGGATTTTGGAGTTGCTCAGAAAGATAGCAATGGCCAAGATGAGTCACTTGGTAATTCCATTTATATGCCGAAAGCCCAAAAGTTTGTCCGTGGTGCCAATCACGGATGTTTAATTGGCATAGAAGTTTAAAATCTGTTAATGCATTATGTTTCTTTAGATAATAGCAATGACCTAGACAAGCACATGAAACTTGTTGTTACGTGCCGAAGCTTTATCTTCCAAGGTCTCTGGTTGTTTGCATGCTAAAAGTGTTTATTCAACGCTCTCTTATAGTTTGAGCATTATACTTTACTCATTCATTGATAGTATTCCTTGCTTCAATAATAGATGTTGTAGTTGAAACTTGGATAGTTGGATCATATTTGCTCTAGACAAGTCGAAATGTATGTTCTAACCATTTAATGCATCGTCAGGTTTGCTGCAATTTAGCTGATAATCAATGTGCCCATGCGCACTGCTTCCATGTTCCTCATGCATAACTTTTGTTTTCAAATTGTTTCATAATTTCACCCTTCTACTTTGTATTGGTATAGAGAGGTATTTTTGTTGTTTCTTCCAGTTTTTGCTAGGACCACGGAAGTGTAAAGTGCAGTTGTTCCCTATTATTTTGTAGCCAGATGTTTAGCCTTAAATACGCTTCTGGTGTTGAATCTCCTCTGAGAAAGAGTTCTTTTTACTTGCATCTGCAGATGCTGCACAGGAGAAGAAAGATGGGGAGACTCATGAAGAGGGAGATAAGAAGGAAAATGTCGCTGGAGAGTCCAAAAATGCCAAGAAGAAGAAAAAGAAGGACAAGTCAGCAAAGGAGCCCCAAGATCAGCCCACCAATTCAGAAGCCATTAACAGGCCAGAAGAAGCTGCTGGAGCGGAGCACGCGGAGGAGGATGCTTCTGCTGTTGACATGAAAGAACGACTAAAAAGGATGGCATCTGCAAAGAAGAAGAAGTCTAGTAAAGAGATGGATGGGGGTGCCAAAGCTGCTGCTCAAGAGGCTGCTGCAAGAAGTGCAAGGCTAGCTGCAGCCAAGAAGAAAGAGAAGAATCATTACAACCAGCAGCCAGTGCGGTAAAATGCCCATTTCATTTGGCACACATATATGGACATGTGTTTCTTGTTGTTCATATACCAATGCAAAATAAACAGTGGGCACTAGGCTCTGGCTTTGTGAAAGGTGACTTTCTAGTTGTATTGCTTCGGACAGCAAAAAAAAAAAAGCATCCTCTTTGGCGTTTTGGATCTTATCTTTACTCTGATGTCATGGAAAACATAGTTTTGGCAGTTTTGTTAATTGAAATTCTTCACTGGACGGGTAGTTGAACTTGAATTCTGTGTAATGCAGCCCTTTGAAATCTAAGTCTTTTCTTGTTGATGGATGAGCGCAAAGTGATTTACGGCTTATTTAAAAGTATGAAAATATATGTTGAAAAGAGCATAGGTTTAAGGTGGTGAGATAAACTTGATATTTGCTAATTTGCTTTCTGCAAGCTGCATTTGGTACTTTCTGTGATACATTTTTGCTTCCTGCACTGGGGGTGTATGTATGCATTTGTCAAAACTTGGAAGGCTGGGTCAGGATCAGGTTCAGGTTGCTGGTGGGAGGTCTGGTAGAATGTTGGACTGTGTTGCTGCTCTGATGCAAATGAGATTCAGGCAATGTTGGGTTGAAAAGAGAATAAGCTTGCTACGTGAACTTCACTAAAACTCAAGATGGCTTTAGCTTTACCTTGTCCAGCATCTAAAATTGGCACATATGCTTCTGATACCATGCATACAATCCAAGCGTGGTCAATAGCAGCAATAAGTTATACGCCAAGTTCAATGGTATTTATGGAGTATCAAGGTGAAGTTTATGATACAATGGTAATGCTATTTTATTTATTTATTTATTATTATTATTATTATTATCATCATCACTTAGTAAAGTAATTATTAAATTACAAAAAGATAGTTTTTCCATGCAATAAGTGAAACTACTTAAAAAATATTGTATTTTTATTTATTACGGAGTGAATATTATTTTTTAATTTATGGTAACAAAGTATTTGTGAATTGTATTATGATATTAATCATCATGAAATAATTAGTTAAATTATTAATCAGTAAAACAAATCATTATAATACGATATAAAAAATATTTAATAGTCTATCTTAAAAGCACTATAATTATATCATAATATAATTATAACATCTTCAAATCATCAAAGGTTTTCATCTATCATTGTCAATATCCAATCTTTTGTTTTGGTTGGAAATTGAAAGCTTGTGCTCTCGCAACAAAAGAAAATTAAAAACTTAGCATATTTTAGAAGAAAATATGTGCAAAGAAAAATAGAACACGGGAGGATTATTGACAATATTGAAATTCTCTCTCTTTCGTTCTTTCATTCAAATTACTTAGAAAACAGATTTTAGAGTTAATCTTTAATTTGCCCTTGTCTTCATCTATATTTTCATTTTCTAAAAGCGGGGTTTGATTATTTTTTGGTTTATTTTAGGATTGGGATGCCTAGTCAATCTGCATTATGGTAATTTATTAGGTGATTTTGAGATTGTACAGTAATAATAATTTATTTTTTAAGTATTTTTTTGTTTGAAAATATATTAAAATAATTTTTTTATTTTTTAAAATTTATTTTTAACATTAGAATAATTTAAAATCATAGTAAAATAATTTAAACAAAATTTTTTAAATTTTTTTTGAAAACATTAATTACCACAAAAGCAGTATAGAAGTTTCTTGGGCCCCATCAAAAGAGTTACCATTCTGCCAAGAAACTGCTTAAAAGAAGATGATGAGCTAAAAATTTAACAGCCCGTTTGTCGGGATTCCGGTTATTGCCCCGTTAAATGGTCGGAACCGTCCCAATTCTCTGTATTCGGGAAGAGGGCAGTTATCGAAAAGAGGTTTTCGGAAATGTATTTGTGTGAAAAAACATATATAGTGATTGGGTTGCTCAAGCTATTAGGTTCTCGCATTTTTGTGGAAAGGATGTAGAGTTAGTAAGGAATGCAAACGGGTTGGGGGTGGAATGTGTGAAAGAGTCGTTTGTGCAAAGTAAGGCTCTGTGTGGAAAGGCTTGAAATCCAAAGGTGTTCTAACATTTGAAAATGGTGATGTTGCAGCTCAAGTGAGTAACTATCCTCTTGTAGTTAAATATTTCTCATGCTGTAGTTGCGCTCTGTTTTCTTTAGTTTGTTCCTGGTTTTTACACACAATTATATTGACATTGATCTTTCCGATTTCAGGTGAGGCTTAAGCGAGAGCATTTAAATGTAGCAAAATTTGAGCCCGAGCATGGACTAGATCCAATGCTAGACTTAGTTTTGGTTGGATCGGAGTGGCAATTGAAGATTCAAAGCTGTGCCAGCAACTGACAGGACAAACTGATCCCACGTTCCATAGAACAAGATGCCCTCTCACCAATTGAGGTCACTTGTAAATTTTCTCACACTCTGTCAACCACTACAGATGAGCTTGTACGTATCAGAACGTCCATGGTTGAAAGGTCTAGATACTGTAATTGTGAATGGATGGATCATATACACCTCACATGTTCTCCGTTCCATGTATTATTAACTAGTTAGGTAGGAAGAGATCAAGAATAGCTAGCATTTTTTATGTAATCTATGTATGCATGTGCACGTGAATGCGCGGGTGCACGTCATACCTGTTATCCAGGGTCTTGTTTGCTGTTGCAAGTTGTGGATTGAAATGTTTTCTCGAGGCAATCTAGTGTTAGTTTTCCTTTCACACAGGCTGCTGGAGTATTCGATAGTCAATTGGCAGAGTCCATATCGGAGGGTGATGGCTAGCTTGCATTTAAGAAGCTTGCAACTGCAACACTCGAACAATTGATGAGAGGCTGAGGTTGGCCACGCCGGATGGAGGCTAGTCTACGCCCCGGATTCCTAGTTTACTTTCTGTTGATCCTACAATTAATCCTCTTAAATCTCTGGCCAGTATTATTTCATTTGGTTCAGAGGTTGAGGCTCAGCTTGGGAAACGTCTTCAAGTTATCTCAGTCCTTCTCTTACCCCACCTCTACTTATATATTAAAAAAGCTTTTCAATAATCTCTTTTGGATTGCTATTCGATCATGTAATAAGTAATAATGAGAGTGAAAGAGGCTCAAAAAGGTTACCTGTTCATTTAGATGTGGTCTTGAGATGCCCCAGCTTGGTCCTTTATTAATGGCCATCTAATATCTAAAAGTCATCTAAAGCATTCGTCTCGTTCTTTCTACTTTTTTCAGGCCTCCGTTGTTAGGCAGATGAAGGCCTCTGAAATGGCTACGCAATGGACCCTGCTTTACCATCTTACCAGCCGTTTGCGAGTGCTCCTACAATCTGCTCCTTCCAAACGGCTCCTTTTTTAATATTATGTTAAACAGTTAATAAAAAATCAATGAAATCAAATCCAGGCACGATCGAGATTCTTGACAAACACATGTTCTTGGGCTGTCGATATCAGTTCTGTCAAAAGACTTGAAACAACTGACGTGCATGAATGGCATGTATATGGCTATTTTTCTGGAGCAACGATGCCATTTTCTTCTTTTTGAGGGCTCTGTGCTTTCCCCCCCTTTGATGAAATTCCATGGTGTTTTACGATGCTTATCAATAGCAACCTCTAGTATAGCATCCGACTGAATGTCACATAATCATTCCTCCCGGGACAGAGGAACCTATTTAGTTGGTGACATTAATCCCACAGAGATAACAAAACCCAGTTTGTGATTATGAATTTAACAAAATCATGCAACGAAAGAATAATACAGATGACTAAATTTTCCCTGAAACTTTACACTTATTGATGACAAGAAAAAAGGAGTGAGATATTATAAATGAATAAGATGAAAGCTTGTCACCAAAATCTCCATGGATCCTTGTATGGAGGTACATAGTCCCCTGTGGGAGGGAGAAGGCGGAACGAGGCCACAGTTTTTTCCAAGTAAGGCCCCATCTGAAGCACAGGAAATGACATCTTGTTTAGGCTTAATTCAATGAATAAACCAATACAGGCATGTATCTGCAGAATGACGAGTTCAACTCAATACAGACACAAGAGAGCTGTATACCTTGTCCCACTGCTTGCTTAGAGTTGAAGCACTTAGAGAGTACAAATACCCTGCAATTGAGTTGAACTGTAAGTTTGGAAAAAAAGTAGAACCACGAAATATACTCAAGATTTCAAACAAGAAGAAGAAATGACGTGGATACAGTTTCTCCTGGTGAATAGTCATCAGTTGACATTTAGTGTTATTGAGCGGAGAAAAGAAACTAGTATTGGAATATATTTTCATGCAACTGTTTGCTTTTAAAAAAAAAAAAGGCTCCCTACCATCTCGTTCAGCTGTTGAAGCAATGTAGCGTCGGAAAAGATTTGATTCTTGAGCCTACAAATTCCCATGCAAACTATCAACAAGAGAGAGCTGTAGCAGATCTTTCAAAAGAATCCTGCTAAGGAAGGGAGAACTTACATTTTTGGTGGGTGACTTGCGTACAATATATTCATAAAACCAGTACGGCTCACCATCAATCTGGAAAAAAAATGCCACATAACTCATGCAGCTATACAAGATAAAACATAAATGGAAATACAGGAATATATGTTTCTGTATGTAGCATTCCCAATATGGAATTCTACAAAATACAAAAAGGTTTCAAAATTTACTTCATTAGCATGCGCATCAAGAATTGAACTCTCAGACAAACGTTGAGTTGAAGTGACTCGCTGCAAAAGAAATAATGAAGCATGTTAAACCAGCATTACTTCATTCAAGGAGTTGAGCTTTCAGAAGAAATGGAGTCCAAGAAGCACAAAGAGAGGTCATGGCCAGTCCTGTCCAGGATGACGAGGCTTCTCAGATAACAACCCTGTTCACCAAGAAAGCCTCTCTATAGGATTCAACAGAAATCTTGTGTTGGCTCTATCATCTATGATCCGACAAACCTCTACAGATACAATTTTTTGCCATTTGTTTTCTGCAAAAACATCTACGGACCCATGTTTGCAGTGCAATGAATTTCTAAGGTTGCTAGGACAATGGAAATTATTTTGTAGAACTCAGTTTCGCACAAATGTAGGTCTTGTGTGAGATTTGAGAAGATGCTTCATATTATAAGAAAAAATTATTATTTAATATAAGATTCAAACTTATGTTTTAATTCTGCACCTATTCTGTTTTCGTCACAGTGGTCCGGAAAATCCATCAGATATGTTTGTCAAACTGAGGGTCTCTTAAATCGTAGCAAGAGATGCTAAGACATATTACCAGCGAAGACTTGTCAGACAAAACAGAATCAGCAACATCTTTTGCAGCCCAGGTACTCTTGTCTTTAGATTTTACGAACTGAAGATTTGGAGGACCTATCTGAATCAAAGTAATAAAATCATAATCCTTGAAAAAAACAACCTCATCAGACATTGCATCTAGCTAGAATAAGGTCAAATGGAATTATTACCGAAACAGAGAGGATGAGGTTATCAATGATGTCAACGCGCTCGGACACAATGCGCAGGCGTGCATCAGCTGTATCAAGTTCAAAACAATATAAGCACGAATACATGTGTTTTTTAAAAGGGCATGTAATAGTTCATGTTCTCTCATCCCTCATATAGCAAATTAACTGAACTTACGGGACAGTGGTGCAGCTGATGAGTAGCGTTCAGGTTTTCTGGATTCCACCCTTTAATAAGCAAATCACTAATAAAGTTATGTTCCCATAATTTCCAAGGACACACCATAGCAATAAAGAGAAGCAAAATTGCAGACAGAACACCAAATAAATGTAGTCGTAAGACTTATCAACATTTCGAACACATTTGAATTATGGAATTACTGTTAAAGAGAGAAACCCAATTAAAATAGCTCCCTCTCAGAGTGAACTTGGTAGCAAAACCGTTCGCCGGGGAACATTTTTCTAGATAGTCCAATTTTTTCAGGTATATGAATGTCTATGGATGCTCAAATCCTTTATTAATATATTCCAATTCACATTTGCCTCCAGCAACATAATCATCCAATTCATGAAAAAATACTTCTTCACTTGGAATTGCAGTGAAAACACACAGATAAAAGAATACATATTAAACAACACGCAGACCTCATGCACTGCCTCAGACTATACTGAATAGCACTTGGATTCAAACACCTACCATTTGAAGAGGAACTTCTTAGATGGCAATTCCGCTGGATATGAATAAGTATAGGCGTTTATTTCATCAACCACTGAAGCCATTTTCAGATCTTCCTCAGCAAGTATCTCTATAAAGAACTAGAAAAATCAGTGAAATTCAAGCACTTTCAAGGTATTATATATGTCTCACAAGTCCAAAGCAAGCACAACAAGAAAGGCAGTGTATCAGCTCTTTCTACACCACTCAAATCATAAAATCAATAATCTCAAACAAAAAGATTAAGGTTTCATTGAAGCTCAAGCTCACCTGAAGATGGGAAGGCAATGGATAATGAAGAAGAGAGACCAAAAAGCACCAAGTCCCTTCTACAAAACCCATTTTGTAAACTGGGATCTGAAGAAGAACAAGCACATGAACATGCCATAATCTTCTCTTTTAATTTACATTTCTTCTGGCTTAACAAGATTCTACTTTGGTTCCTGAAATGAAAACCACATCAAAGCATAGCCCATGTTAAAGAACCAAAGAAAAAGACATGGATGGTGTAGAATTGAGAACAGTACCTAAAGAAAGGATTGTGGTGATGGGTTGTGAAGTGTGAAGGAGAACAAAGAAGAGCCATTGCCATTGCCGTGGTCGCTTCCTTCTTCCACTGTTATGAGCTTACCTCATCCACTTCACAATTCAGTTTCCTCTTTATAAACTGGAAAGTTAACTGTAAACCAGTCCTCCAATTGTGAAAAATACTTTTCAGTATAGAAACTATAAAAGTGCACAATTTTAAACCCAACTATTACTGAAATGACAATCTAGTCCTCAAGATGTTATAATGCTAGGAAAAATCACAGATTTCATGAACCCAACATATAATTGCATATAATCTCATTGAAATCCAAATATTTTTGTGGTAAAAAGTATTCTTTAAAATTCTTTAGTATTTTCTATCATTCAAAAAATATTTTTTATATTTTTAATTTTATGTTGAAGCAGATAAACGAAAAAAGAGAGAGTAAAAAAAAATAAAAATAAATGATGGGTTCTATATTGGTTTATCAAGTTTAGATAAAAATATATCATATTATTTTTTAATAAAAATACTAAAAATAAATAAATATTTTTTAACTCTAAGTTCTTTTAAACCTAAAATCTATAATATCGTTAAAGATTATATTAGGAAGATTATTCTAATTTAATATTTGTTCCAAGATTTTCAATGCGTAAAATATCTACAAATAGGAGATTTAATCACATTAGTATTTGAAATAGATTGAGAGTAAATTGATGGAATATAAACAATGGATTTGATTGGCAGGCTAGTGATAGTTAAAAGGTAAAAGACAACTAATTTTAGTTTTAAGGATTCAATTGAGATACATCCAATACTTTAGTAACCAATTCGTAGTTAGCCATAAATTAAGTGCCGAAACACTGAATTACTATTAACCAATCAAAGCGCTCTTCATTTAGCTAATTTACTCGATAAAACGACACCCTTTCCTCTCTGCCGCTAAACAACTGATGGCGTTTAAAAGGTATAAACCTTGCAACGGTTACAAAATAACGGAAGCTAAACGGACCTCAAAATGTCATCTATAACGGCAGTATCTGAAAAAATTAAAACCTTTATTAAGAAGGAGCTCGCTGATTCTTCTCTCAATCATTTCTCTCTTTCTCTTTCATCTCAAAAAAAAAAATAAAAATTAGGGTTTCTTTGCTTCCAAGATACTTTCCAATTTTGCTTCCGCGATCGATTATTCCAGGTAAACTATCTAAAAAATATCTCCTTAATCATTGTGGTTGACATCAAGATCATCAATTCGATATTTTTCTTGCTGAACTCCGCTTAGTTTTGTTCTTTCTTAATTTTGAGTTTTTTATTTATTTCTAAAGGTATTTTTATTTGTGTAGAAGTTTTATTTGTATTTATTTTTTTATTTAATTGATTTAGGTAAAAAGTAGTTGAAATTCGCTTATTCAAGAAGAATTAATTAGGTATGGTTGTGTTAGTTATCTATTTTAATTGTCGTTGTGATCCTTAATTTTTATTTTATTTATTTTTTTGAACGAGATCCTTCTTGTTTTGTTTTATTTCTTTATGGAAAGATTTTATGAGCTCTTTTTTTTTGTGATGTACCGTATTTGACTGTAAGGGCTTTGTTTGATTTTTTTTAGGTTTTGAATCAAGCAGTAATTTCTTGATAATGGCGGGTTTTTTTATTTGTTGTTATGAACAGGTGTGATTTGCATACTGAACTAAGGAAATGAAGCCCGGAGGGTTCTCTACTTTGAACCCATATGCAGCAGCGTATATTCCCCTTTCTAAAAGGGATTCAGCTGATAGAATTGAAAATCCAGGATGGACTGTGCAGGGTGGGAATCCAAATGTGTGGTATGGGTCTGCCAAGCATAATGCACAGATTAGGCAAAATGATAAAGGGCCGATTTCTGTTCCTGAAATGTCTATGCTGAAGAGTCAGTCTGGGTATGGTTCTTATGGCTCGTCATCACAGAATTCATATGAGATGACAGGGAAGCAGACCGTGGACGAAGAATTTGAAATGGACTTGGAATATCTTCGGATCAATTTTCCTGGCATATCTGATGAGTCCCTCACTGGTGTCTATATGGCTAACAAAGGTGACATGGATGCTGCTATTGACATGTTAAACCAACTTGAGGTAAATTTTCTTACAAACTGTTTCGTGGTATACAGATTTGTTTATCATGTTGATTGAAGGCATAAAAACTGGAGAGGAATGGAACGAGGCCAATTTAATGTGTTAATTTAGTGTTTTGTGTGTGCTATGAGCCATTTTGTGATGCTCTAATTCCTTTTGTTGCTGTTCTTTCTTGTTCTTTATCTTTTGTCATGTGGCATTATATATTTGGTTAACTGTAGACTTCTTTCCCTTATTTCCTCTCTCTTCTGTTCTAACTTCTAATGTCAGTGCTTCGTTGTAATTTTTGCAAGAATTATTTGATTTGTTATGATTTTAGATTGTTCACAAGTTTAGCTTGCTTTCTTCACTATTTCATAAATGTGAGTTGATAAAATACCAGGGTGAGTGAAATGTTCTGTCTTGTATGTTAGAGTGAAATGCAAGGAGAAAACTTTTCTGGTGGAAATTACACGATTTGCTTTATGTGCAAAGTTAGTGGGATTATCTTATATGCACTTGCTTTACTCAGCTTACATTTCTGAATTCTGAGTGAAGGATTTGAAAATGTCTAGTCTGCATGTTCATTAACTTGAGGGGTTGTCCCTTGTTTTGGTGAAAGTTAGATGCACATTTACATATACAGAATCTCTTGTAAATTGGTCTAAATTCGTTGAATTTTGCATATTTATTTTGGTGTGCTGTTTTGATCATTGAGAGTTAAGTGGTGAACTACAATGCAGCTTTTGGCCCATGCTATATAACCTGCTGATAATGTGATTTTTTGACAATTCCAGTATGCTGAAAAAGAACAGTAGAAATTGCATTTTGGATCAGTATTTTGGTTTTCTAAATTTGATTCCTACCTCATTTCATCTTTCCACTTTTTGGGTCATCCTAATATGTTGGTTCTCATGCAGTTTGACACTCTTGAGTCTTCTGGAAACCTTCCAGACACCTTGGATATTGGGGATGTTTATGAACCCAGGCCTTTAGCTGAGGCTTCATCTGTGAAACCGAAGACTGTTGTGGATGAAGCCAGTGCCTCATCTGGCTCCTCAGCCCCAGACACAGCGGTTGCCACCTGATTAACTTGTGATCCGTTCAGTTGTTTTCTTTGGCCTTTCTTTTTGGTTTTCTGAAAGAAAAGTATATGATTAGGGCATCTTTCTTTTGAGATGGGAGACATGCATTTAACATAATGGCTTGGTTGTGGGTGTATAGTCCTCAGATAGGTGCTTCTTCCAAATATCCCTTTTTTTTTTCTCCGGGTTCTGATATAAATTGAAGGCCCCTTGAGCGGTTTCACAAATTGCAGGTTTCTGGAATTGAAGTGATAAATGCTTCTTGACAATATCTGTTATTTTGAATTAGTATGCTATATGGTGTAAAGATCACCCTGATGTCAAAATGGTTTGGGGTTGCATGTAAAGCTTGATTATATGATAGTTTGGCAGCTTTTCATACTGTTCAAGTTATACTGTTACGATCCCCCCCTCACCCCTCCTTCTCTGCCTCCAATTGCATTGATGGGATTAGAGTACTTTTAAGAGAGGTTGATACCCTTTCGTTTCAAAAAATGCCCGGTGAGTCTTTTTAATGAATTTTGCTAGCAATTGAAACGAAGGAGATGTTTGTTGTTTCATTGGATTGCTTGTTCATGGAGGAAGTCAACAGGATCTTCTCATTTACAAGGAGAACTTGATGTTCATTTGATTTATCTGGTGAACTTGCTTTGTGAATACTGGAGTCTTTTGGGCATGAAAAAAAGAAGAGTGGAGTTAATCATCAGATGGTCAAGACCGACCTGCTCCGATCACTGTTGGTGGCTACTATGGAATTGCAAGGATAGTGAGGATAATAATACCTTGTTTTTACGGTCTGGTTATGCTTCTTAAAA
>Ga0325404_1004020_pt1 | contig 15683 bp, 9 predicted proteins | sample PopdelMetagenome_18_FD_205664 | JGI IMG/M metagenome (GOLD analysis project Ga0325404, IMG submission 205664) | Populus deltoides microbial communities from Bellville, Georgia, United States - Xylem-Control-R1 | ecosystem: Host-associated > Plants > Phyllosphere > Stem > Wood/Secondary xylem... | reverse complement strand
TTCTCTGCTCTCTCTTGTTTCTGTTCTTTCTGAATTTCTGTTCTCTTTTCTTTCTATTCTTTCTAATCTTGTTAAGCTGAGCTTATCATCACCAAGTCATCACGTACGTGTAGTAGCAAAGGGACAACAAGTCATCACCTAAGAAGAATATAGTTGACCTTCGAGAACCCAGTCAATAAGCCGATAACTACAAGAAAAAGCAGGTGCATGGCGAGGTTCGAACATATCATCCACGTGTAACTTTTGCACGCCGCCACAGAAATATCAACAACGTGTAAGCACCCAGAAGAATCTTAAGGGTTGGAAATTCACCACCTAGCCACTTTCCAATTTCCATGTTCCCACCTCAATCAACATCAGACCACGTGGAAATCACACACGCATCCATCCGCATCCTCTCACGGATCAGTAGCCTTATATAAGCAATTATCCACAGGGTTCTCAGTACTTGGAAAACCAGCGTTGAAATGGTGAGAGAAAGAAGGGAGAGAGGAGATGATAGCGGGCGTTACAAGGGAGTGAGGATGAGAAAGTGGGGAAAATGGGTAGCAGAAATAAGGCAACCTAACAGCAGGGATAGAATATGGTTAGGTTCATATAATACTGCAGAGGAAGCAGCAAGAGCATATGATGCTGCTGTTTTGTGTTTACGAGGGCCTTCGGCGACGTTTAATTTTCCAACGAATATATCGGAAATCCCTGCCATGACAGATCAGGTATTGTCTCCCATGCAGATCAGGGAGGTTGCTTCCAGGCATGCAAGAAGGGGGAGTACTGTGGAGCCCGCAGAGAGGATTGTGGGACCTGGGTTGTGTGAAGTGCCGTCTGGGAGGAGTGGAGAGGTGTACTTGGGTGGTGGAGAGAATATGGAGGAATGCTTGGAGGGGATTTTTAGTGGGGCATACTATCAAACACCTGGTGTGTGGACAGTTTAAGTTTGTTAGTGGAGCGTTTTCTCTTCTCTCCACTATTTGTTTGTCCTGGGAATTGGGGTTGGTTCTTTCTACTTGCATAATATTCGTTAATCATAGTTGATAGGATTCTGCTTGTGCATTTTACTAAGATTTTGTAGTCTTTGATTCCTAAACAGAAATAAAGGAAAGGAAAGAAAAATAAAATTTCCTGTATGTATTTAATTCCACCTTGCTTCAATATTGTTGCCTGTCATTACTAGAAAATTATTAAATATAAATAGAAATATAAACAGAATTTTTTCATTGCTATATTACAATAAATTTTATTGACAAAATTTTTTATCTCATTATAAACATTGATATAAAACTTTTCTTGGTATATATCAAGAAAAAGATAAATTGTATGATAACGTTGTGTTTTTATTGCATGACTGATGGAGTTACTAACGGAATAATTCCATTAGTAATGCTGTCAATGATATTTAATTTATGATATGGCGATCGACCTTCCTCCCTCTCCATTTCTCCTTCTTTCTTATGTATATTTTTTTTGCAACAAACATCCATCCCCTCCCTCAATCTTAACACAATTCAACATTTCACAACAAATCCGGCCACCACAACACTTAATTTGTCAGCATCCAGGTTTTGATTTAAATTTTATTAAGTATTCTCCACTTTAAGTAAGCAAATCTATCCTCATTTTTTATTTGAACTCAATTTTAAAATGTTGATTTTTTTGTGCATATTTTTTTTGTAGTATATGTGCTTTGTTTGGTTGTTTACATGTTGTATAGTTTTTTCTCATACAACTTTATTGTATGGATTTATGATTTATACATGTTAGGGTTCATTTTAGATTTTGTAAAATTGATGAATCTTATGTGGAATTTATGACTTAGATGTTTTGCAATGAAATAAATAATAACTTAACGAGTTCGTTTTATATTTTATCAATTTTATTGCAAAGTTTAGATTTTTGGTAAATGTGTAGAAATTTGAATTTATATGGATAATTGATAATGAATTATAAATACTATTAAAATAGATTGAATAAGTTTGAGTTAAATCAATATTTTTGCAAATTATTTAGTTAACGTAGTTAATTAATATATGTTGTCATCATTATTTTATATAAGTTAGATATAAGTAATGAATGATTGATCATGGATGTATAGAGATACACCTCAAAGGTTATGAATGATGAATTATTGTAAAAGAGTTCAGGGTTTTATTAATTACACACTATCTAATCCGAGAAATATTAGTAGATGGGGTATTAAATGTCCATACAAGAGGTGTAAAAATAAAAAGTTTTTTAATCCAGATGTTGCAACAATGCATCTTCTATAAAATGAGTTCAACAAGAAATACTCGTGTTGGTATGTACACGGAGAACCATATGTTCCTCACATTACCATAGTAGAAAAGATGATTGGGTCAACTTCTAGTTCTAGCAACGTTCGTGAAGTTGTAGATATAACTAACAATTCTTATAGGAATATGGTTATGGATACGATGGAAATGAATTAGGGTCATGTTGGTTAATGTCCAATTGTAGATGAAAAACCTAATGTAGACGCAACCATTTTTTTTTTTATCTTTTGAAAGATTATGACGAATCATTATAGGATGGTTGCACAAATCACAGTAAATTATAGGTTATTGCACAGGTGTTCAACATTTAGTTAGATCACAAGTTGAGTGAGACCAGTTATGACAGAATTGTCAAATAGGCGAGAAGCATTTTACTTGAAGGGAACATGTTGAAAGAGAGATTCTATGTTGCAAAGTCCATGATGAAACCCCTCGATCTAGGATACCAGAAAACTGACATGTGTCCAAACTTCTGCATGTACTATCTTAAAATTACTGAGTTGACCAAGTGCAGAACATGTGAGCATTCTCGTTATAAACCCATGACTGACAGGGGAAAGTCTCTTGTTGCATACGAAAAATTTAGATACTTCTCAATTACACCTAAATTGTATAGGTTATTCATGACATCAAAGAATACTAAGCACATGACAAGACATCAATCACATAATACGATGGGTGAAGTGATGATGCACCTTTCTGATGGTGAAGCCTGAAAACACTTTAATAGTGTGCATCCTCATTTTTCAGTGAAGACAAGGAACGTGTGTCTTGGATTATGTATAGACGAATTCAATCCATTTAGCTCATTTGTTGCTTCTAATTCTTGTTGGTCGTTGATACTCATGGTTTACAATTTGCCAATAGGGATGTGTATAAGACTGAAGTTCATATTTTTATCTATGATCATACCCAATTCTAATAGTCCAGGTCAGAATATAGATGTTTGTTTTCGACCATTGATTGATGAGATACAGTAATTGTGGTCATCTAAGGATTTGATTTATGATGTATCGAGAAAACATAATTTTCTGTTGAAGGCGACTTTGATGAGGAATATCAATGATTTTCTTGGTTATAAAATGGTTTTTGATTGGAGCACACATGAAAAATTAGCATGTTTATACTGTATAGAAAATAAAAGGGCATTTACGCTAACAAATGGTGGTAAATCATCTTTTTTTACTACCATCAACGGTTCTTGCCAATGGATACAAGTTCAAAAAGAACATAGAGGACTTATTTGTTGGTAGAGTTAAAAAGGATGTTGCACCACCACTTCTTTTAGGTGAAGGATTGTATAACGTGGTGTTGGAGTTCGATGACATTGTGTTTGATTTTCAATCCAGTAAGCAGAAGTTTCCTGATTTTGGTTTGACTCACAATTAGGTAAAACAAAGTATTTTCTAGGAGTTTTCTTATTGGAAGACCAATCTTCTTCGCCATAACCTTAATATCATGCACATAGAAAAGAACGTTTTTGAAAATATTTTCAACACGGTTATAGATGTGAAGGGGAAGACAAAGGACAATATCAAGGCTAGAAAGGATATAACTTTGTTTTGTCATCGTAAAGATATAGAGTTGATTTATGTTGGGTCACAGGTTGTAAAGCCCAAAACCAGTTTTGCCTTAAATAAGAATGCATAGTTATTTGTCTATCAATAGCTTAAAAGTCTGTGTTTTCTTGATGGACATGCCTCAAATATATCAAATTTAGTAAATTTAAAGGATTGCATATTGTATGTAATGAAGAGCCATGATTGTCTCGTGTTTATGCAAACACTTATTTTATTAGCTTACCAGGATTTATTGTGAAAGGGAATATGAGATGCACTCACAAAAATCAATTACTTCTTTAGATATATATGCTCCAACAAGTTGCAGACACAACACATGGAGAGGCTTAAAGTGAATATTGTCTAGACAATATGCAACCTTGAGATGATACTCTCTTTATTATTTTTCGACTCGATGGAGCATTTACCCATACATTTATCATTTGAAACAAAAGTTGGAAGCCCAATTCAATAAAGATGGATATATTCACTTGAGAGGTTAGGGTTTACACATGCATCTTAATTAAAATTTTATTGTCTTCTTTGTATATTTCAAAACATTCATTTAGTTTCATGCATTTACTTATTCAACCTTAAGAGAAAAGTAAAAAACAAGGCATACATTGAGGCTTCGATATGCGAGACCTATATTGTTGAAGAAATCTCAACATTTATCTCATACTATTTTGAGTCTCAGGTTAGAATAAGAATCAATGTGTTCCAAGGCATGATGATGGCGGGGAAGTGCCTTCGAGTGGAAACTTGTCAATATTCTCTCATCCTAGGTGACCCGTACCAAAAAATATTGTGAGAGGAAGATATTTGTCAGAAATAGAATTCAAACAAGCATATAATTATGTGTTATTTAACTGTGATGAACCAAGACCTTTTATTTAGTAAGTCTACTACTTAACATGTTATTTTTGAACAATTTAACTCTTATAATATCACAAACTGATATATTATTGAATTCATTGCAAGCAACATCATCAATATTTTACTATTTTACTGTCACAAAACTTACAGATGACTAAATCTCAAATCTTTCGATTACAAGATGAATAATTTTAAATATGGTTTAGAACATATATAAGTACCATTTAATTATTCTTATCTCTCGGGAAATTTAATTTCATTACACATTCTCGTTAATTGTTCATAGTTGTACTTTATGTAACCAGATTTATTAATCGAATGGGAATGCTAATGTTACTTTGTCTTTACTACGTCTAGGTCCTGAAAGAAAGGTGAAGTGTTACAACTGATATTTCTTGAATGGATATATGTTTCATATTAAAGAATACGAGCATGACAGAAAGACATATAACTATGAGGTTTGTGTTAAGGGATCGATTTCTATTTAATTTTCAGTTGACTACCATGAGAAGTTGGAAGAAGTTATTGAATTGCAATATCATAGTGAGCAAACTAGAGTATTTTTAGTCAAATGTTATTGGTATGACACCACTGACAGAGAAATCATAGTAGATACCCATCATGGTTTGGTCGAAATTAATCCAAAAGCTAGACTCCACAACATCGACTATATCTTTGTTTTCACCAAGTAATGCCAACAAATTTATTACACATAGAATCCTTCATTTAGAAATGATCATTTATAGCTGGTTAGTAATCCATAGTGAAAACCAAACCTAGTGGTCATGTCGAGATTGTTCATAATGGCAATGATGAATTCACCGTGGGAGATGATATCTTTCAACTTGGTGAGTTTGTTGAACCATATCAAGTTGGTCCATCTAATGACTTAAAAAAATTCAAATTTTTGCATCGCCGATAATATTTTTATTGATGTTGACATTGAGAAGTTGAATGACGTTTTGAGTTCCAGTAGATATACACAAGTCGATGAAGATGACAACGATAAAATCAACATATAAAATTGCGATGGAGATGAAGACGAATCAATTGACGGTCGAAGACAAACATCTATATTCCAACCTGGACTATTACGATTTAGGATGGGGTATGACTGTGTTATTGTGCAATTTGTGCAACTGTGAATTTAAGTACTTGCATGACGGACATATAGGGAATACATATACAATTTGTCACCAGACATTGTTTTGCACCGATGGAAATACCGACAAACTATGCATTACATGCTGATATACCGACAGAATGTGTCCGTTGGTATATTCTAGAGACCACGGGAATTGTGCCCCTTCACCCTGACATTGTTTACAGTGTTCATTACATACGAGTATACCGATGAAATGTGTCTGTCGGTATATTCCAGAGACCATGAGAACTATTCACTTCTCAATGCGGTGATAATTAGTGATTTTTGGATTGTTCACTTTTTTTATCGACAAAATGAAAAGCCGTTAGAAATATTTGGAGGGGCTTTCTGAAAATTTTTGTGCAAGTTGAAAATTTCCATTTGACTTTATAGACAAAATCGCCGACAAAAATATTAAAAATATTAATATTTAATTTTTCATCTGTAATTCTGTTGGTAAAAAACACTTAGATACCAAGACCATTAAATCTCAATTTGACTTTAGAAATGGAATCACTAATGAAAATATTAAAAATATTAGTATTTAATATCTCGCCGGTAAAAACTAAAATCAAAGACCTAAATCATGACAGATCGAGGCTTCATCTTCTTCTCTCACACACCAGTTTCTCTCTCTTTCTCTTCTATTCTCCCTCTCTTTCTCACCCAAGATCAAACATTCTCTTCTCTTCTCATCCTAAGGTATGCTGTCTTTCTTAACTTTTCTTCTTATTTTTATTATTTTTGTTTTTTAATTAAAAGTTGAAATAAAGCACGTAATTAAGGTAATAATTTTCATTAATTTTTCTTCTTTTTTGTGTTTTTTTTTTGTGCATTATTTATGTTTTTTTGTCATTATTTTATCTCAATTTTGTGTTCTTAATAATTTTATGAATTAATAAATGACATGAATTTTAGTTTTTCTTGAAATAATTTTTGCATTATTTTGTTGAATTTTAGTTTTGTTTTCAAATTTGTTCAATTTCAATTTAATGTTTAGGAATAATTTAAATTATTATTTTGTATTTATTCCATTTAGAATAATTTTTTGTAAATTTAGGATTAAAAATATTATCACTTAGAAATAATTATGTTGAATTTTAGTTGTTATTATAATAATTTTTCCATTATTCTTTTGAATTTGAGTTTGTTTTTCAATTTTGTTTTTTCAATTTCAATTAAATGTGTAGGATTAATTTTAATTATTATTTTTCATTTTCATAAATTTAGAATATTTTTTTGTAAATTTATGATTAAAAATATTATGTAGAAAATGAATTTCAACAAAATTAAATTATGCTAAATTGTTAGAAGAAATTGAATAAAATCATCTGGTTTGTGGCATATTGTGTATTTGTAGACTTAAAAATCTTTGTTAGTCTCTCGTATAAGGGAGATGCTGCCAAAGTTTTTTAGAAAATAGGAATCATTTAATTTGTTATATCCATTAATTTGTGTATATGACTAGTAAAAAATCTATTGCCAGTTGGGAGGATAGGATTGCTGCTAGTTCTTTCAGCAGTGATGTTGACGACCATGAGTCATTAGGTGCTGACCAAGAATAGACATATGAGGCATAGATATTGACTCATGATGCGGGCTTGTCTAGTGTGATGATGCAACGTTGAGGGCGTCCCTTTACAGTAGGATCCATTTACCCGCAAGTACGAGTACGATGACGCGGGCTCTTCAACCTTTCAATGTAATTTGTTTTGCTTTCACAACAACATGTTTGCTAATTTTTGAAAACATAATATCATTTAACGAATACAATTTCAGGTTTACAAACATTGAGGCTGCTAGAACAATAACATCAGTCTTTAAATCATCAATAAAAATCTTATCATTTCAACAGAGCCAGATTTCCAAGTATCCTAAATGAAAACTGCAAGTCGATGCATGGATTTCAATTTCATTGTTCAATGTTAGTATTAATTGAAATATTTTTTATGTTAATTTGGACCGTTTATTTAAATGACTGAAATTTTTCTTTCATAATTTTTTACTTAAAGGGAAAAATTGAATGGGAGAGAGCTGATGATAATGTTGCGAGGAGGGTTTAGGAGAATCATGCTGCAATTAGTTAAGATCAAACTCAGGATAGTTGTTTTTATTCTAAATATTAAAATTTTATTTTTCATTTGCTAGCAAATAATTAATTTATACCATATATGTTGCGTGATTTTTTGTACGAGGCACAAAAGAAAGCAAAAAAATATGCGAAAGAAAGAGAGCTTCCAGGCTAAAATGACGTGGCGGTTTTGAAGGATTTCAGACTGTTGTACGTCTCAGAGGCTGTATGGGTGGAATACATTTAGCACATGACATCCACATGTTTCACTTGATGGTCACAGTCCGGTACGGATAACCAGAATTGGCGTGTTCATGGTTTCGTTACCACACACACCGACGACTTCGTTCTGTTCATTTCGCATACGAAGTAGATGGTAGTATTTTTTTTATTACATCCATTTTATATTAGTTTTTGTTTATAAATATATTTAAATAACAACATTTTTTTTTATTATAGGTTGCAGTTCTTGGACGCGAGTCAAGCCCAATGGAGCTTTTTGTTGAAACGCATGTGTGGAGCGATAACGGTAAAAAATGGTTGCAATAGTTCATTGATACCCGAGCTCATTACTTTGTAGTATGTTGGTTTTTAATCAGTTTTTTTATGTTACTATTTTCTTGAATTTGATGAATTTATTTTTTGTTTTCAAGATACATATAACAACCGGTTGAAGAAGAAATACATGGACAATCCTTCGACCCTTCTAGATATCGATCTAGATTTGTGGTTGAAGGCATGGTTTTCTTGTGAGCCCGATACAAATCAGGTGTACGAACTCTCTAACACTACAATCAAGAACTTGTGGACGACTCGTACTGTTTCGACGGTTGGATGCCCGCAATTGATTCCGAATGTTCAAACTCTAGAGTTCACAGGGATGTTAGACCAACAGGTATATGATTAGACAACTTATCTTAATGATAAATATGAACGACTCATTGCTAATTATGAAGAACTCCGCCGGTTGGTAATAGAGATGAGATCACAAATGGATGGTTCATGTGCACCCTCTAATTGGCCCAATGATCTCAACAACAACCAACCTCCTCCTCCTCCTCCTCCAACATCGTTTTTATTTTAGATTTATTGTATTTGAACATATAAATGTTTAAATATGTATAAATATTTGATTTTTACACTAATTTATTTTAAATTTATAAAATAAATTTATTTTAATTATTTTTCTACTTTTGTTCAATATATTTTTTTAAAAATATTTTTTTAAATATTACTAACAGCACAACTCCATTAGTATATTACAGAGAGTTGGAAAAGAATTACTGCAAATATCACTGTTACTGTTAACGTACCGATGGAATTACAGATGGTATTTTGTCGGTGACATGTTATATTTATCAATGAAATAAAGCGAGTATATTTTTTTTCTGGCGTGCATTGTCTGTCTGTAAATTCATCAATATATTTATTATCAACGAACTTAATGATAGTACATAAATTACTGATGAGAGTTTTTTCGACGGACTGTTTCTATCCATGAGTCTAACTGTAACATATGTGCAGACAGATTGCTAGTGTAAATACCGACAGAAACTTTCATTAATAAAATTGTTAAATCTAGTATTTTGTAACAAATCTACTGGATTCCTGGTTGAAGAACACACCAATTATCCGTTATTTTCTCATGAGCAACTTGGTTTTTATTGCAGACAGAGCTTGAATTTCCCAGGGACTTGTGAGGTACAATCTTGTGCACTTTATCAGCGCAAGCCAGTGCTTCATAATCCTCGTCTGGAAATCCATGCATAATCGTTAGTCCAACTCTTTGTAAGAAGAATAATGGAAGTCACGTAGTAGAAGGTACATATTTTAATATTTTTACTAGATATGTGCAAGCACTGTGCCTCAGGCTGGGCAAACATCTTCCAATGCTAAAAAATAAAATAAAATAAAATTAGATGATGATAATTCGAGAGAATTCAGATTAAATTAAATAAAAATACAACATAACATATGAGACTGAAAGAACCCATAAAAAAATTAAAATTCTTTTTTGTAAAATTTAAGGTTTAATAACTTAATATTAAAGATGAAAAAAACATAAAAAATACAACACCAAAAAAAAAAAACTCAAGTCAGCTTGAGATGACTTGGCAAATCAACAACTTGTGATATAAAATTGAGATAAAAAAATATTAAAATAATGACCTAGTAAAAAACCAAAGCTCATTAAAAAAAACTCAAAAAAAAAAATCGTGAGCCAATCTAAATTAACTTTACTAACCTACTTTTGGAATAACCAAATAAAAAAAAAGTTAAAAAATAACAAAACTCAAGGGATAATAATTTATTGTAAAATGATAAAATTAAAAGAAAAATAATCATAAAAAAATAATGAACAAAAATTCAAGTTAATCTAAATTAACTCAACTAGCCCGCCATGTACGACATCAAATCAGGATTAAAAAAAAAAAACCCACCAAAAAAGACCTCAGCTAAATATAAAAGGCGACCCAAGTTATACGGGAACATGATTTGGAACTCAGTTTTAAGAATGATTCAAAAATATATTTTTAATCAATCAAATCACTAAAAATCCAAATCCAACAAAGTCAAATAAATTTAACCAAGTCATTTTCTTGTCCAATTTAACAACAAAGCTTGCCCGAATTAGGCTCCTGATCCGGGTTTCTATAATCAATATACCAAACTAGGTTTAACAACTATAATTGCAGACATCGATTCTATCCCTGATGCCAGACCCTACCTTCACCATTAGGAGCATAACACAGACCTCAAATAGTGTTGTACTTCGCTGTTTTGCGGATGAAAATTACTTCAGCCATGACTAGACATTTACAAAGCAGCTTTGACATTAAAAGGCAACAATATAGATATATTTTACAAGGTGAAATTAGCCAATTAAATTAACATAAATAGCAGGCAAAGACACCAGCCACAAATAAAATTATTTCGATTGTTTCATATAATTACACATCATGCATTGATTTATTTTTCTAAATTGATGATCTTGAGAAAGAATCGGTTTGTGGCATCCTGTTATTGTTTGATTCCGTTAACAAATGAAATGAAGTTGAAGGAAATGGAGTGAGGACAACTTGCATGTCTTTGTCAGCATTCTTAAGCAGAGTTTGTGCTGGCACCACCTGCATAACGTGAAGATGCCAAAGCAGTTTGCAGATTTGCTACATAAACTGGAATTGAAGGGTTCCGAGTCATTGACAATTCACGAGGGTTATGACAAAAGATGTCAGATGCCTTTTTTGGATCAATGATGGAAATCTCGTCCATTACACTAGAAGTGACCACAGTTTTTGTTCATCCAGACAATTGTAAGTTGAGCCCCAGAAACTTAGAGATTCACTTTACTATGCCAAAAATTCACGACCTGAAATTACATTTCCCAGAAAGTAAGAAGTTGGCTGAAAAGACTCAAACAGAAACTCTTACAACTCGATTTTACATGTGTTTGAGTTTGTTGTCAACCAGCAGCAGCATGTTATGCTGTGAAGACCACAAAAGTTGACTCAATGGATTATGCCATATTTGTTAAATTGGAAAGGGATTCAAACTTGCAGCATTGACCTAAAAAGAGGATAAAAACTTATAATTGGTGTTTAGGACATGATCACTGCAAGCTATGCTGGTATTAGCGTACCTTTATTTTCAGGTAAGTTTCACCATTAGAATTTTGCCATGTAATTGCAGATGCAACAAGTGTAGAGAAATTTGTCTGTAGCTTAGCATCAAAAAGAGTTGCTCCACTCAACTCTATGAAGAACTTTGGCACCCAGTAGTTCGGAGTTCCATACTGCTTTGACGAGTTGAAGGCAATTGCATCTAGAGTCCACCTTCATAGAATAGTTCCATTCAATGTCAGAGTACCCAGAAAAGAAAATGTTATTCCTTGACGTGCATGCTTGAATTAATTTTGCAGAATTGAATGAGATTGGTACCACCTATCATTGTAATTCACCAAAAGTGGTGCATAGCTTGCCATCTCCACAATATCGCTGCAATGGAGAAATAAAGCCCTCCTCGAATTTTCATGATGAGTATGAAAACACAAAAGGATACTTCAGCCATGACAAACCTGTTCTTTTCCAGCTCAGTGAGGAACCAGGTTCAGTGAGTGCAGCTAAAAGACTTCCTGTGCACGCATCGTTTCCACTCACACATCCTCACTCACAAAAGCCTGAAAATAGAAAATTCCATGACTAATCACATATTTTAGTCAGTAGTTGTCAAAAAGCATATCACACACTTCAGGACCAGTGCAAGATGAGCGATCAAACTGATGAGTCATAGAAAACAGGTTGCTGGATGATGTATAAATGTAGTTTAAAGAATAAAAGAGGATTACAATTGTGTTTTCTGCCCAATAAAAATATGCACAAGTACAATACTGCTAAACAGAAAGAAAACAAAGCTATTGTGACAGGATGTTTACATGAAAATCATAGGAATCAGCTGGGTGATCCAAAGAATGAGAGGACTCATTATAGTTTGTGATTATTTTGATGTCAGGATAGGCACTTTTTATGGCATTGTAGACTTGAGATAATTTCCAGGTAGAAAAAAAGCACATGAATTTGAGTTCTGAAATTGGTCTATCTTCCAGAATCTGGAGTGAAGAGTGACATTTGCAGACCTTGGACACTTTTTAAGAATAAAATCTTTGTCAAATATAACTTAATATAGAATCGAGATCAGGAGACCATATCATAACAACTAATCTTTGAAATCTCAATAATGGATCATTTGACGAACACATCCAAGTTCCAAACTTGTAAAACCTAACTACTACAAGGACTCTTGGAAGATAAATGCAAATATGAGTAATGCTACATGAAAAAAATGTCATATCACCTCAATAACATAGCATCTAAATAGAGGGTGAATACTTCAAATTAGAAGTACATGCTACTTTCCAAGGACTCAAAACTGATTCTTTCATCTAATGCTAAACAGATTTGCATGGGCAAGTCGGAGTTTGTCATATCACCTCAATAACATAGCTTCTAAATAGAGGGTGAATCCTTCAAATCAGAAGTACATGCTGCTTTCCAAGGACTCAAAACTGATTCTTTCATCTAATGCAATAAACAGATTTGCATAGGCAAGTCAGAGTTTGTGTTCCATACATGACTAATTTTGAATATTCTTCTCTCATTTCTCCTTTTCCACCAGATGGGTCTTATCCTGCCTGCAGTAAAAGTAAAATGTTGTCAACATACCAGTCCCAAAATAGCAACAATAGCAACAACTACACGAAACAAAAGCAAATGAATATTGTTAAAATTGCGACAGGAACAAAATGAGAAAAGTCAGGTAATATTTGCACCATCAACTAGCAGCACTGGGTACGGAAAATTTACATCACCTTGACGACATTCAGATTCACCAAGCAACTTTTTCAAACCAAGATTGCCATGCCATCATTAGACAACAGATCTCCCATCAAGGTTCTGGTGTGGGCATCTGCAGAGAATCCTCTATCAAACATTTCCTGCAAAAGTTGTTTTGCCCCAGATGCGTCGTTGTTCCGGAGAAATCCTCGGACAATAACATTGTAGCACCAACCATCTGGTGGGCAGCCATCCCTTTCCATTTGTCTGAGAGCTGTGAATGCTTCATCTAGCAATCCTTCTCTGCAAAGTCCACTGATTATTGTAGTCCAAACCTGAACATTAGGCAGCAATCCTTTGACGTAGAGTTCCGAAAACAGCTCCCTTGCTTCTTCAAGCTTCCCAGATTTGCACATGGCATCGATTAAGATATTATAGATCACCAAATTAGGCTTCAAGTAACTATTTTGCATTTCTCGAAATAGGTCCAATGCCTCATCAATGTAACCTTGTTTGCTTAAGCCATCAAGCAAAATTGAGTAAGTTATTAGATCTGGGGAGCAGCCCTTGGCATGCATATCCTTGAAAAGATATTTTGCTTCCAAAATTCTCCCTACTTGACACAAGCCACTTATAAGAGTGTTGTAACTAGCAGTGTTTGGAATTAAGCCTCGAAAACTTATTTCATCAAAAAGTTGTTTTGCCTCATCAATCCTCTGGGCCTTACAACATCCATTGATTAAGACGTTGTAACTAAAAGCATCAGGTATGCAGCCCTTGGTTATCATCGCATCAAATACCTTTCTAGCTTCAGAAACTCTGTTTTGCAGAAGATATCCATTCATCAACGAACTATAAGTCACGGTATTAGGCTCCACACCCTTTTCAATCATTGTCTTGACTATTCCCTGAGCCTCTGAAATCTTGCCTTTTTTACAAAGTGTATCGACCAAAATGTTGAAGGTAATGACATCTGGCATGATGTTCAAACTCATCATTTCGTTGACAAAAGCTGGAGCCTCTTCCTGATGGTCTGAGTTGCATAGGCCATGCATTAAGGAATTGTAAATGACAACATTTGGTTGAATCCCTTTACCCTTCATCGCAGAGAAGATATCGAAAGCCTCTTTCACTAGTCTATCCTTGCAAAGGCTATCAATAATCGTTATGTATGTCACAACATCTGGCTGGCAACCTTCATTGTCCATTTTCTTTAGCAATTCAACAGCGACAGGGGTCTTTCCAATCTTACACAAACCTTTTATAACCGTGGTATAAGCATGTAGATTAGGTCGATATCCTCTTTCCACCATCTCGTCAAAAAATTCCACAGCACGAGCAAATTTACCCTCAATACAAAGGCCATTAATTAAAGTAGAAAAAACCACAACATTAGGTTCAAAACCAAGCTTAATGATCTTCCCAAAGACAGAGAACCCAAAATCGACACGTTGCAAGCGACAGTAGCAATTAATCAAAATGCTAAAATGACATACGTTACGTTCGATCAGCAGCAATTCAATTTGTTTGGAAAAAGAAAGCACAGCCCCATATTGTTTCATTCTGACAAGAGCCGATAAAAAATCATTAAAATCGACAATACGAGGCAGGGGATGCATATGAACCATGTCGTTGAAGCGACACAAGGCATCTTCAATATTAGTAAAAGAACACCCCTTTTGGCACTTTTGCCTACCACTACCACTGGAAGTATGAAGAAAGAAAGTCATACCCATTTCAGTTTGGCTTCTCTGAGAAGCAAGTCCAAAAAGGATTGAAGCTGAAGAAGAAGAAGAAGAAGAAGAAATAGCCATTAAAACCCTTTGCCGCTTCATTGCCATCGCCATCATCATCACCACTAGAAGTAGGGACGGCTTAAACAGAGAAGAGAAGAAGGAAGGGGAGAAAGGGCTTAACCTAGGCTGAAACGGTAACGTTTCGCCTCAAATCTTTTCCTTCTTTTTTATCAAAACTGTATTTTGTTTGCCTTTGTTTGTGTCCTAAAACAGAAAATAGAACAAATGTGTTCGGTTCGAGAAAGAAAATAAGTTTAAAGTTTCGAGGTGAAGTCCTCTCAGGAGGTCACAGTACCATAAGATTTTTTTTTATCAGTATTAAAAGATATATTATTTTAATACGGTAATATCAAAATAAATTTTAAAAAATAAAAAATATATTATTTTAATAAAAAAATTTTAAAAAATATTATCAAAATCCTGATTGATCGGCCTCCCCCCAAGCAAAATGGCTCCTTATCATTAGGCGCAGCGTCGTCTGCAACAAGATAGGCTATTGCTGGTATGACTAGAGGAAAGCAACAGACGACCAAGGTAGCAACAGATTTTTATTCATTATAATTATATGCCTTCTCGGCTTTCCCAAGCTTTTATTTTATTTTTACCAACTGATTTT
>Ga0325404_1004011_pt1 | contig 15694 bp, 12 predicted proteins | sample PopdelMetagenome_18_FD_205664 | JGI IMG/M metagenome (GOLD analysis project Ga0325404, IMG submission 205664) | Populus deltoides microbial communities from Bellville, Georgia, United States - Xylem-Control-R1 | ecosystem: Host-associated > Plants > Phyllosphere > Stem > Wood/Secondary xylem... | reverse complement strand
TAATGCTCAGTATATATACACAATCTCTCTTAATGCGTCATAAAGACACTAATTAGGTCAGATAGGGTTGGTTTCCTTTCATTTGTCACTGTGCATAACTCTTCCAATTATGGGGTGCCAATAACTTCTAAGATCCAGCAATACCATATATCAGGTTGGAATTTAAGAGCAAGTTACAAAAAATCCTTTATCTTTTCTTTTCACGAATGAATGCAGTAATTGAAGTATGAGTGACCTATTTTACATCCACCCAAGTCATGGAATTCACTACAAAAGCCTGAAAAACATATAAATTAAAATCAATAAAGAGAGATGGGTCGGATTATTGCTGCTAATTCGTCAAATAAACTCTTGGCTTTCTGCAAATAAATTGTGACAGTATCATCATCTTGACGAAGATATTGAAATGAGCCATGTAATTGCATAATCCAAGAATTGGATGAAGAAGCAAGAGCGTGTTCTAGTGTGCTTCAAATACTAGCAGAAGTCGGACAATCAACCACAAGATCAAGGATATTCACAGACCATTTGATTAAAACAATGAGTTGCTTGGTAAGAGGGTTTTCATTTTTTAATTTGATCCTTTCCCTTCCACAATTACAATTAGATCACTAAAATTAAATGCATTTTTTTCCTTTTCCTTTTCCTTTTTATTTTTTTGAATTTTAAATTCTTTGGAAAAGATGTTGAAAATGACACGAATACGTCAAGAACATATTTTTTTGGGTTTTTGTTGTTTTTTTTCTATTTTTGAATTTTTTTCAAAAGATGGGGTAAAAAATTAGGTAGCAACAAATACCTCCTCTTTACAATACTTACGGAGCAAATACTTGTTAAGTGCTTGGCATAATAAGTTTGTAAAGACAAACAAATTGTTTTTTTCAAAACTAATCTTCTTAAAACTTTTAGTTCGGTTGACCTGAAACTCTGTTTTCGCAACAATCCCTTTCAACCAGAACTACGATCAGATTATGTACAACTTGGTTATCCTGATATCCCACTGTGACAATTTTCTTTAACCAGAACCAAAAGTTGCATTCAGCTTGGTCAACCTGAAATCTCAATCTAGAGACTCCCTTTAATTAGAACCAATAGCTTGGTCAACCTGAGATCCCAATCTGGCAATCCTCTTTAACTAGAACTAAAATATAAAAAACAACTCGGCTAACCTGAAATCCTTACCTAGCAATTTCCTTTAACAAAAACCAATAGCTTAGTCAACCTGAGATACCATCTGACGATCTCCTTTAACCAGAACCAAAATGTTGCATTCAGCTCAGTTAACCTGAAATCTCAATCTAGAGACCCCCTTTAATCAAAACCTTGGTCTTTTTTTTTTTTCCATCTCGGTCAACTTCTGATCCCATCTAGCGATCAACTTTAACTAGAACCAAAATGTTGCCTTCAGCTCAGTTAACCTAAAATCTCAATCTAGAGACCCCTTTAACTAGAATCTTAGTATTTGTTTTCAACTCGATTAATCTAAGATCTCATCTAGCGATCCCCTTTAACTAGAATCAAAATGTTATCTTCAACTCAGTCAACCTAAGATCCCATTTGATGATCCCTTTTAACCACAATCAAAATGTTGCCTTCAGCTTAGTTAACTTGAAATCTCCATCTAACACCCTTTAACCAGAACCTTGATTTTTATCCTCAACTCGGTCAACCTGAGAGAGCGATCCCATTTAACCAGAACTAAAATGTTTTTTACTTCTCGATCGTGGGGTTTTGAAAACTTGGTGCTTCCTAAAGATTCTTCTTGGTGATAGGGTTGGTCTTCTTCTCTTCTTGAGAATTTTCAAATAAAAGGATTCTTCTCATTTTTCTTTTTGATTGTAAGATTGAATTTCTTGGTGTTTTCTGATTGTAGGTTGATGTAAGATTTCCTGATCATGGGGTTTGAAAACTTGGTGCTTCTTGATTGCAGGGTTTACCTGAAGATTCTTCCTGATGACAATGTAGATCCTTTTCTTTTCTTAAGAATTTCCTAATAGTTGGGTTCTTCTCACTTTTCTTCTTGATTGCAGGGTTAAATTTCTTGGTATTTTTTGATTGTAGGGTTGACCTAAAATTTCCCGATCGTGGGGTTTGAAAACATAGTGCTTTTTAATTGCATGGTTGACCTGATACTTCCTGATAGCGGGGTTTGAAAATCCTGATTGTAGGGTTTTTGATTGCATGGTTGACATGATACTTCTCGATAGCGGGGTTTGAACTTGGCGCTTCCTGATAGTGGGGTTTGAACTTGGTGCTTCCTGATTGCAGGGTTGACCTGAAGATTCTTCATAATAATAGGGTTGATCTTCTCCTTTGAGAATTTCTTAATAACAGGGTTCTCCTCACTTTCTTTCCTAATTATAGGGTTTAACTGATATTTTCTAATTGTGGGGTTTGAACTTGGATTCCTTGCTATCAAGGATTCTTTCTTTGTCAGCTCTGATTCATCAAAATCTTGCTGGATTTCAATGAGGATCTTCATGAAAAATTCAAAAACATATATGCAATGATTTAGAGTTAGATGACATGTATGCATCCTTACCTGATTTGAAATGTAGGCCCCCTATTTGATGCTTCATTGTCATAGGCTGCGTTTGTTTGCTATCCAAAGCATTCTTAGTTTTTTTGATTCATCGGCTTAATTACCTTATGCCAATCCTTCACTTAAATATAAGTGCAATGCCCATCCTAAGTTGTTCACGAAGATTACTGCTCTCATTATTTATTAAAACTGACCATGCCCCCAAGTGTGGTATTACTTGCTTTATCATGAAGGGTTTAACAAATCATTCTGCTTTTTAGATTCTTTTAAGAATTGCCCTTTAATTAACTGTGTGCATCCTACTAACAATCATTAAAAGATTTTCTAGTGTCGACTTCTTCATGGATTGTCAATTAGCCATGAAGTTGCTTTCAGTTGAACCGTACTCTTCAAGCATATGTTATCATCAACCTTCATGGAACTGTTAAGTCATTCAGACAAGCAACAAAGGCTCATCGTTGTATGCTCAGTGTTCTTTTCAATGAATTCCTTTCCCCCATCTAATTAGATCATGAAAAGAAATGCATTGTCATCATCAATGATGTTTCTTTTATCACCTACATTCATGTGATGAAAGGCACCTTGAATCGATAGGTTTCAAAGTTGATTGTCCCATAACCAGTCTAGGTAGCATGTATCTTTCCAACATTTTTCCAAATGTACTCGTGTGATAACATCTCTTAAGAGTCATAACCATATTTTAGATGGTAAACCAAGATTTCAAACATGAAGATACCCCTTAAGTGCAATATTACTCTTAATTGTTGTTGGAGTTCATTAAATCATTAGTTGTCTTTGAGCAATATTGCCCTTAGTTGATCAGGTCATACTTATTTTGCAGTCTATCATCAAGAGGTATTTGTCATTGACATAGCTTTGATGAATTTCACTGATTTATCATTTGATTTTCCCACCAGCTAATCTAAATATTTCTTGTTTTTCTTCTCAGGGTCCACTATATTGTCCCCAATTACTCAACTTTTCAAGGATAATCAAGAAGTGTCAATGTAATTTTTATCAAGGATTTTGCAAACTTGGTCCATGGTTTTTTGCTCAAGAATTTTTTCTTGTTCTGGAATCAACTTGCACATTTCAAAGATCATGTATTCATGTCTATTCAAGTCTAAATGTTGAAATAAAATTAGAGAGATGTCAAGTTTTGAAAGTATTTTTTTTTTTGAAAATCAAGCTTCTTTGGTTAAAGACCCAACACATACCTTGTATTTTAAAAACAGAAATTGACCCGTTGTAAGTTTAAAATAGTTTTTCTATGGTTTTTTGTGTCATTTTTAATCTTTTAATTTGGGTATGTCATTTAATGACACGTGATGAGGTGACCTTTTATGGATTTAAAAAAATAGGAGGCTCGAGTCAAAACTCGAGGCTCTATCAAGAAAGATTGTCTCTTTTGAGCATCTATTTTATCAGCATGCATAATAACTAGTAACATAGTTCATGAAGCCACAAACCTTATGGAAAAAGCTCTTCATGTATTTGAAAACGCCATTTATCGGTCTAAATCGTTTGCTTGATTAAAAAGGGTTTCACATAATGCAGACTATGGTTCATGGTTACGAAAAAGGGAAATTCATACATTCAAAAGGTGTTTTAGGGTTTTAAAGACCTAGGATCACTTTTCTTCTGGCTCTTTTCTCTTGTGAAGTCGTCTTATAGACTTTGTTCTTATATACTCTCTTTCTTAAGGAAGAGTCTTGCTTCAGGATCTTTGCCTTAGTCTTAGAGCGTCATTTAACCATTATTTTCTTTTTTTTTCTATTTTTCCTTTTTCCTTTTCTTCTTGTTCCTTTTTTTCCCTTCCTCTTTCTAGAGTTTGCTCATATTTGTTTTTGCCCCTACAGTGTGGGGTGTGATCCTAGTTAGGGTTTCTTTTCAAAAGAAAGGTTTTATCAAGATCAAAATAGGACTACAAGGGATATAAGAATTGTGAAAGGAATAAAAAAAAGATAGCCTTTTCTCATTTTAAGCAAGGTTAGTTAAAATCAACAAATTTTAACCTCATTCAATATAATAATTTGGACTTGCAAAGAATCATGATTCGCGAGTCCATAACTACAGAATACACTACATGTCGGTATGCATACTATTAAAAATTAGGTACATGATGTGTGGTTCAATTTCATGTGTGAGTTCAAAATTGGTTTGGTCACCCCACATTGTTTACTATGCCATTTTAATGAACATCGATTTATTTTTGCAACCAAAACATTTTTAATCTTTCAGGATTAATTAACTTTAATTTCGCATATTGGAGTTTGATCAAAATATTTTGTCAGAATACCCTTTGAAAGAAAACATCTTTTTATTTCAAGACAATAATAAGACAAAGAACAAAGCACAATTCATTGAAGGTATGTGATGCACTCACAATATATGAAAACATATTGAACCAAAATATAATGCTTATTCTCTAAGTAGTTGCATATTATCTATGCCTTGTCAGCATTTTGCAAGCTATTGGTCATTGCTGAAGATAGGGATGACTATGTGGTAGGTACTTCCAAACTTGATACTTGAATTTTTAACAATTTTCAATCGAATGGCTTAGGACCCCATCACAATATTCACATCTCTCGTATGGATTATACCACCTAGAAAATAATGGTTGTATGAGATTTGATGGAGTTAGGGTAACAAGCTCGGAGTCTAACAAATTTTGGTAGATAAACTCAAGTAGCAGAGGTATGTCAATCTTTGACAAAAGCACTTGATACTACAACTAAGACTTCCAACCTGAGAGCCATCTTTTGATTCATCTCTCGTCATTGTTCTAAAACCAATGGTAGGCCCTCTAATTTTTTCTATTTTGATAGCTTGTTCAATTCTTTCAGTAATCCTTACGACTTCGTAGAAATGCTAAGCTGAGCTTCCCATCAGATGCTCATAATAAGGTGATAGGAAGGTGTTGGCAAATAACATCACCATTTCTGTTTCTATCAGTGGAGGTTGAACATGTGTTGTCTTATTTCACCATCTTTGCGTATATGCCCTCTCAGACTCTTGTTTCCCTTCTCCATGGCCATCAGGCTGGTTCTCTCAGGAGCAATTTATAGATTGAATTTATACTGCTTCAAGAAGGCATTTGCCAGATCCTTTCACTTATTAATTTTGGTACTATGAAGTCTGGCATACAAGCTCAAGACAGACCCTTTAAGACTATCCTAAAAGAAATAGATTAGCATTTATCATTATAAATCACTTCAACCGTTTTGTTTTAGTATGACTAGAGATGACTGTTTAAACATTCTAGTCTAGTATAGTTGATGAATTCGGACACTCTGAACTCCTTTAGCACCATAATGTTTGGAACCAAACAAACTTCAGCTGCCAATACAGGGTTAGTCAGATTATTATTTTAAATACTCTCAATATTTCTTCTAGGGCAACCCATTTATCATAGTCCATGAGACTAGTAAATCTATCGTTAAAAGGTCCTTTCGCTGTTAAATCTACAACGACTTGAGCTTGAGTTAGCTAGATGGAGGGAATGGGAACAAAATGCTGCTCAGTTATTGAGTCTGCCCCCAAGTTCTAAGATGTACGAGGGACATGGGCTGATAGTGCTTCTATGAGAGGTTGTACAAACGTTCCCTTTCTATTCTTGAAACATAGCACTAGTTTGACCAGATTTGTGAGTCTGGCTACTTCACCTTTGATGCTCTCAATTTTCTTTTGATAATGAGCCTCTATCTAAGCCTTTTCTTTATTTTTCATCTTTTCTCTCAGTCAAGTGTAGTAGACCTTTGGTGGGGGACCTACGTTTCAACCAGTGAGCATGCATGTTAAATGTATGAGCATGTTTTTATATGATGAACTCACCCTTCAAGGGGTGACACATGGTTGTAACTCTTGCATGATGAATAAGAATTTTGATTCTTGCCTGAACTCTACAACAAAAATTTCCTGAGTGACAACCAATGTCACCCTTAAGTCCTAAACTCAAGATGGGCTTGCCTTTATGCAAAACATATATAAAAAGCATATATCTTAAAGGCAAGTTCCTTGACATGCTGTCAGAACAAAGAAGGTGCTACTAGTGCTTTAATAAAGGTCATGGTACATCTATTTTAATGGAGGGCTGCTGGATTTTCACAATGTTGAGTTGGTGTTGGATCGAGAAAAAAAAGTTGCTAGTGTTGGAAGATCATGAGCAACTATTTCAATGAAGAGCTGTTAGATTTTCACGATGCTGAGTTGGTGCTGGACTGAGATGAAAAAAATTTGCTTGTGTTGGAAGATCATGAGCAGCTGCTTCAATGAACGACTACTGGATGTTCACGGTGCTGTGGAGGAAGGCAGTAGGTGCAAGACTAGGAAGAGATGTGCAACCATTGTTGGTGGAGGCTAGCAGGGCAGGGGAAGTGCTGGGAAATAGGTGTTGCTCACAGTTGAATCAAGCTATGGTGGTTGTTCTTCTCTCAATTGCTGGTTATTCAAATAAAGAGGGTAGGACAATGTTGTTTTTTTTTTAATGAAAGAGAGAGAGTCCCAAGTTTTGTGTTGTTGGTGAGTTTGTGAGGGGGCAATTGGTCACGAGTTCTTTGTGTGTGTGAGGAGATAATGTTTTTGATGATGTGTATGACTTTTTTTATACTTTAAGTAATTTCTCCTCTAAAATCTCCCCCCCTTTTTTTGCGTGTATGTGTGTGTGTGTAACCACTCATTTATAGGTGAAAATTTTCTTTGGTTTAAAGGCAAAAAAAACCAAGATCAACCATTGGATTTCAAGAATAAATCTTAACCATTCATTTGATAACTTGGAGACAAAGTAAAGCAAAATGGACCTTCGGATTACGAGAATTGATTGCAGACCATTTGATTAAAAAAATGGGTTACTTGGTGAGAGGGTTTTTAATTTTCAAATTGGTCCTCTCCCTTCCACAATTACAATTAGATCACTAAAATTAAATGTATTTTTTTCTTTTCTTTTTTATTTTAAATTTTTTTGAAAAAGACACTAAAAATGATGCGAATACATCAAGAACATATTTTTTTTTGGTTTTTTTGTTTTGTTTTGTAATTTTTGATTTTTTTCAAAAACAAGGTAAAAAATTAGGTAGCAACAAGTTTTATTCAAAATTTAGAGAAATTAAATTAATATATAATTGATAACAATTAGGCTATTAATTAATGTTATTTATTCTTGAATTGAGTAAATAATAGGTAGTTAGTTGGGTACCAATTAATTGATTTCTTTGATTTTATGGTTTAGTTGAAAATTTAATTTGTGTGGAATTGATAACAAGTAAGGGTAAGTATATTTCAACTTATGAAGTGTCTGATTGCTATTGGATAATGAATTATATTTTTCTAAATTGGAGGTATTAGTTACTTTGAATTTAAAGAAATGATGGATTATTAATTTATTAGTTGGTTCGTGTAGGTTAATTGTGAGTCACTTTTAATAAATAATTGAATTTGTGTTTGATAGTATATTTTAATTTTTGAATTATGTTTATTTTTTTTGTTTTAGGTACCAAGTATTCAAGAAAAAATAAGTCCAAGTCCAACAAAAACGCTTCTGTTTCATCAAGTAATAGTATCGATGATCATGTCATGAATCTAGAAAATGATTATAAAAAGACACCTAATATAGAAGTTACCGACCACGGATGCATAATGGAAAGGCGACCTTATTTGATAGAGTCTATTTAAGACAAATGACTAATAGAATAGAAAGACGACCTCTTTATGTAATTGTTCTGTATCATTATGTTATTTATTTTTATTCAGTTATTTCAAGTTTCACAATTATATGAAAAAGGATTTCTTAAATTTATTTTTAGATATACCAATATTGAACCTATTTGAAGAACATCAAGAGTGGATGCCTTTGTTGTAAGTGTTTTAATAGTTTATCATTGGTTTAAGATTGTTTATTTGCATAAATAATATGAAATGTAATTAAATTTTAAAAATTGATTTTTTTTCTTGTTTTATAGGAGAGATATAACACTAACATGGTTAAGAAATTTTGCAAAGAAACTTTCACCCATCCTCCTCATGATCCTTAAGTGTGGTTGGGGGCTGCTGCAAGTGATGGATCTGATATGAATCATGTTTATGGTTTGCCTATGACATCTGCCCAAGAACCAAGGGTAGCCGTACTCTTCCAACTTTAGACACACCATATTCCTGCCCATATTATTCTTCATAAGAATTTAATGAGATTTTACGTAAGAGGGTTCAAGAACAAATGGCTATTAAGATGAAGAAGATGAGTGTACTAATTTTAGAACAAAATAAAATGTATTGAGTTCAACTAAGTGCAGTTATGCATGTACTTTCTCCCTCCTCGTGAACCTTCTAGTTTACTATCTTTTCCTCCTCCTCCACCTCTATTTTCAGCACCTAAGGTATATATTTCTTATTGTTCATTTCTACTTATTATTCATCTTATTGTTGTGCACTATTTAATTAAATTTGCTATTTAAATCTTCCAACTATGAATACTCATAGGTTCATGTAATCCATTAGCATTATTAATTGTGAAATTTGTATAAGTCAATTTTTGGAGATGCTTTTTGTTGTGGTTGTAGGTTTATTACGAGCAAGCAATTTTTGGCTTCGAGATCATAACAAACAAAAGAAAATGTTGAAATCTCTAAACGAAATTGCCTTACTTTTAGCGATTCCATTGGAAATTCCACCGAAATATTCATGTCTTTTTTTGGCAAAACTTACAAAATATGTAGGGACTTGGTGATGAAATCGCCAATATAATTTTCAGCCAGGAAAATAATTACAGACAAATTTACCAATGGAAAATAGACTGCAAAATCTGATTTTTAAGCACAAATATTCTATTAATGATTTTGTCGGTATTGTAAATTGCTGAAAGAAAAAAAAACTTGACGAGATACTTTTTAAAGAAAATATTTCATCAGTAATTTTCATTGCCGAAAAATTTTTTCTATATGTCGATGAAATATTCCATAGCTATTTTTCAGTTTTCTAGTTATGCACTGGCATAACTTTCAATACAATAGTTAAATTAGGCTGAAATTTTTAAAAAACATTCCATAACCTTGTTCCCCATTTTTGTATTCAAATTAGGCTTAGAAGAAGATGTTGCTTCTAAATTTTCTTTATTTTCCAAGATATTTACTTATTTCTTTCTTATTTTATCTTAGGTGGGTTTAGTAATTATTTAATTAGTTGTAAGTTATTTTCATAGCAATTTTTATCATATTATTATTCGATTTGTTATCTTCTTGTGTGAGAATATTTGCAACATTTAAGTTTCTTTAAAAACCCTTTTTGTTTTCATGTTTCCCTGAGTTTTCCTTTTGATCATTAGTTTCTTACCACTTAGCAATGACAACAACTTAGCCTCTTATGTATCTTTACACAAAATTTAAGATCTTAAGTTCTTTTTTTATATATTCTCTTGAAGTTTCATTACACTTCCTTTCTTATACTTTATTAACTCAAAATAATAAAAATAATAATTAAAAGGTTTGAGGGATTTTTAAATTATTGTATCTTGGGATGAAAGCTTATTATATATAAAATTTTCCTAGAGAAAATGAAGCATTTTCTCTCTAGAGATAACCCTACTACGTGCTATAATACCTTATCTCTTCTAAACCTTACTCCTTTCTTTATTTACAATAATATTATTAATTTTTGTTGCTAATTTAATATTGAAAAAGGAAACAAAAATTCTGGTTTCATTTGTTTGCCTAATTCTTTCCAGTTTTAATTTCCTAACAGATTGAACATCCTCCGGTTGCTACAAGTTCATTACTTCAGCCATAGGGTCATTAAATAGCATTAGCTCCAAATCTACTGGTCATAACATTAATATATTCTTCCATTGAGCAACAACGACTCCATGCTTTCTAACATAAACTTGGTGTCATTCAAAAGCCTCGCCTTCAAAATGAATTGAATCTAGATTAACCTTTGCATCCTCGAGTGTTCTATCAACTACATAAAAATTTCTCAGCCCCAATCCCCACACTTCAAAATCTTCCCCGAAAAATCTTGGAAATCCCACCCTAGATATACGTGTATTAGTTTGATAGCCCATATTTTCTTCCATACCCATTATTAAAAGAGCTCATAGTTAGGTCCTCCCCTGTGGAACCCGTGCCATTAACCACAGCAACTCTTTCATTACTATTAATTTCATTCACTAGATAAGTTGCTAATTAACCCGAGGGTTTTAAGTAAAATTATTTTTTCTTACTTTTTTTTTATTTTTTTATTTAGTTTAGAAGTGTAAAGAATATAATTAATAATTTTGTTGTTTGTAGCTTGTTTAGGACTTTAATAGTTTTATTTATTTATTTTTGAGTTTTCTAGTTTGATTAGGTTAGTTTTTGGGGTTGTTTAAGCGGTTGTAAACATTTTAGAGAGACAAACTACTTGAAAAGAAATATTCAGTACACTACAAGATTTCACAGTTTTACCGACGGAACAATTCCGTCGGTGTATGATTAGAAGTTCGTCGGTGATTTTTTTACCGACGTCATCACCGACGGAATACGTCCGTCGGCTTTACCTTCGTCGGTGATTCCCCATTCCGTCGGTATATCGGTCGGAAAACCAAAAAAACCATTTACCGACGGTTTTACAGACGGAACGTGCACGCCAAAAAAAAAAAAGATTCCCGCTTGAAATATACCGACGGATTTTTATTCCGTTGATGAAATTGTAATTACCGACGGAAAATATCCGTCGGTACATCGGTCGGTGAATGTATGAAATACCGACCGAATATGTCCGTCTATAAATTCGTCGGTACTGGTGGAAGCTACTGTCAAATACCGACGAATTAATTCCGTCGGTAAGTCTGTCGGTGAACGTTTAAAATACCGACCGAATTAATCCGTCGGTAAAATCATTGGTAATAGTTTTTTTCTTAATTTGTTTTTAAAAAATTATTTAGGATATATAATATAAAACTATATAAATTAATTGTTATACAAACCAATTATGCAAATAAAATTTTTATTAAACATAAAAAAACCAAAGTTAAATAATATTCATTACAAACTAAATATGTTTCAAGAAAAATATTAAATGAAGTTTTAAAGGTAAATAATGTTGATTACAAATTAATATAAAGGTGGAGCTGGAGAAGGAGGAGGAGATCCTGGAGGAGGCTGGTGGTTATACGGCCAAAAAATATTAGGCGCACATGTTCCACTATTTGACATGTTCATGATTATTTCGTGAAGTTGTTCATAAGCCGCTTTTTGTTGTTCATGAGCCGCTTCATACTCCGCTTTTTGTTGTGCTTGAGACGCTTTGAGTTGCTCAAACTCTGCTCTTTGTTCCGCTCTGAATTGTGCGTACTCTGCTTTTAGGTTATCGTATTTCTCGGTGAGCTGAGCAGTGTGTTGTTGTAAGGCCACGAACTCCTTAGATTGGGAGCTCGATATTGATTAGGAGCTCCCAACGGTTGAAACACTACGGGTCGACCGCAAGTTGTCGGCCGTAGTGTTGGAGAGCCCATAAACCCGATTTTTATCGGGTCCACCTGACGAGCCAACCTCCATCCACAAATCCGGATCGAATTCCGGATGGGTCAAAGTATTGTTCTCTTATCTCTCCCTCAACCGATTATTATATGTCTCCTGAAAATGAAAAAAAAGTAATCATCATATTCAATACAATAAACATAATAACTTACATAATAACTTACAAAATAAAATGGTTGAACAAACATACCACGAAATGCTGATCACGGTTATCAACGAACTGTTGCGCCCCCTTCTAACGGTCTTGACTCTGCACATGCGTCTCCACAAACAGTTCCATCGGGCTTGGCTCACGTCTAAGAGACGCAGCCTATAATGAAAAAAGATATACTAATAACAACTAAATTTAACGATATATTTCATTTAAATTAATTTTACCATCCGTTTCGCATGTGCAGCAAACGGAACGGAGCCGCCAGTGTGCGTTGTCACCCCACCATGAATTGGCCGATTCCGGTTGCCAGCATCAGACTGTGAGCGTCGTGTGAACCGCTCAGACGTCACGTGCTCAAGATAGTGCGGCCATATATCTTCCGGGATGTATATCGGTTTGAAATCCCTCCAAACCGCAACATCGTTCCAGCCTTCGAAACCCCTATCCCTCGCGGTTTTTTTTGCCTTTTTTTGTGCTTCATACCAAAAATCACGCAACCTACTTCACGCAACCAAAAATTACATTTCGAAACATAAATTTTTGTCTGAAAAAAATCCTGTATTGTTTTCGATCTTACCTAGTTGCCGCATGATTTTCCCACACTCTCCTCACAACAGTGTTATGCTCACTGTCCCAGCAGAATTTGTGCTGTGTATAAATAAACAAGTTTAAATAAAAACAATAATTTATTTACAATTATATTAATAATTTATTAGAAATAAGCTGAAAATTATAAATTAACACCAACCTGAAATCTGCCAAACCATGCATTGATTTGAGGCATCCATTCAGGATGCTTGGATATCTGACTCCATTGAAACAATGGAATCTCCATCGACGATTTAAACGCCGATGATATTACTCGGGCGGCTTTAATGTTTGTGAACCTGAAAATAAATGAAATAAATTCAATAGTGATTACTTCATAAATTATGTTGTAATTTAAAAAAAAAAACTAAAACCTTAACAAACATTGAAAGGTCGTCCTTCCACTGTGCCTCGTACTTGCGGGTAAATTGATTCCGCTGCGAAGGCACGCCGCCTCTGCGGTGTGAAGTACCGCTGGAAGAGGCAGCATCGGTTGACGGAGCAGGTAGTGTAGGTGCCTTTTCTTGAGAGGCACCTAAGGAAATATCATCCTCGCTGCTAGACGAACTAGCTGCGACCCTACTTGAGCGACCAGCTCTGGTTTTCGTTCTACGCATCTACACAATTTTATACAAATACTTATATAATTAAATTCAAATGTCAAAAAAAAATTCGACAGCACCTCCCCTATACCGGATACTACCCAAATCCACAAACCTGCACATATTAACAATAGCCACAACCAATTTACCCAATCTATACTACTTATTCCAACATATTCAATTACTAATCCTAAGGTAAATTCAACATTAAGAATTACAATTCAAGTAATTATTCAATAATTATGCCAATACAACAAAACAATAAATTAAAAAAAAAACTCTAGAATAACAATCAAAATAAATGGAAAAAATTAAACACAAATCATGCAATAATAGAGTAAAACTAATAATTATTCCAACATATTCAATTACTAATTCTATGGTAAATTCAACATTAACAATAAATATTCAACAAATTAACTACTAATAATTATGCCAATACAACAATAAAAATTATTCAATAAATTAAAAAAAAACTATAGACATTAGCAATGAATTATGTAAAAAAAAAAAACAAGACTTTATCTATATTACAAAAAATACACCAAAACAAAAAAAAATAACCAAAAAAAAAAAGCAAAACAATACCATTAAAGTAAAATAAAATAGAGGAAACACTAACCTTTTAAACTGATGAAGATGATGAAGAAAACTTGCTAGAGATTGGAGGTGAAAGCTTTGAAGAATTGAGAGGAAAAAAATCGAAATATTAAGGTGAGAAACGAAGGAGAAGAAAAAATGAACTGAACGGGCGGTCAGTTGAACTTATATGGCAGTTTTACATACGGATATAAAATTAATTATTATTTTAATTTATTCCGTCGGTGATGTGTTAAAAATCCATCGGTAAATTTTGAATTTTGCACCAATTTTTTCAATGACCCTCCATATTTTTCATGGTCCGTCGGTAAATCCGTCGGCAATATGACGCGGTCAGAGATGCATTTAATGCGCAACCCTTTGAAATTCGCGCAGTTCGTCGGTAAGTTTGTCGGTAAAATTGACCCGCCGACAACATACCGACGGATATAAAAGGGTGTAGTGTAACAAACAATGTCAACAAGTTTGTCAGTAAAGTGTCCATCTCGCACACTTGTGTCTTCATTCTCATCCTGAACAACCTCGACATGACCCCGAGGTTTCGTTTTTAAAACGGACATTGCTTTGCGAAAACAAAGACATCGTTTATGTTGCGGAGTCTAGCTTTTGAGTTGATTTCAACCAGACCATAGTGCAGATCAACTCTGATTCCTCTGTCAGTCGTGTCATACCAATAACATTTGAATAAAAACACTATATTCTGCTCGGTATGATATTGCAGTTCGACGACCTCTTCTAATCTACCATAGTAGTCAACTTCTAACTCACTACTAGTGGATCCCTTAACACAAACACCGCTGTTGTATGTCTTTTTTCCTTGCCCGTATTCTTCAGTATGGAAAACATATCCATTGATAAAATACCCATTGTAGCACTTACATTTTCTTTGAGGCCCCAGGCTTAGTGAAGACAATGACTTAGGTGCACTCCTTCCCATTTGATAAACCTTGTATGTAATGTACATCAATAAACAGTAAATGAACGAGAATCTTGTAATGACATGCATACGTACAGTAATTTTGCAAGTTAAAATGAGTTTGTGATAGTGCTTACATGTGTTCTGAACCACGTGGCAAACTGCTCATCTTGTAATTGAAAGATCTGGGATTCGGTCAGCTGTGAGTTATTGGAGAGCAAATATTATCGATGTTGCCTTCAAGTGATAATGATTGTATGATATTACAATATATAATTAACAGTATATTATTAACAAAGTCTATTTAGTATAAACTTACTGAATAAAAGGTCTCAGCTCATCACAGTTAAATAGAACATAGTTGTGTGCTTCTTTGAACTCTATTTCCGACAAATATCTTCCTCTTATGGCATTTTTAGGTGTTGGTCGTCCAGTATTGGAGAATATTGACAAGTTCCCACTGAAAGGCACTTCACCGCCATCATCATGCGGTGGAACGCAATTGATTCTCTTTCTCAGATGAGGTTCGAAATAATACGAGATAAATATAGAGATCTCCTCAACAATATAGGCCTCACATATCGAAGCCTCAACATGCGCCTTGTTCTTAACCTTTTTCTTGAGATTAAACAAGTACCTGCATTGAAATATTAATAAAGTATTTTCAATTAAGAAAAACATATAAAATACTTTTATATATGAATTACATTGCAACTGTAATATCTAACCGTTCGAATGGGTACATCCATCTATATTGGACCGGTCCTCCAGCTTTTGCCTCGA
>Ga0325404_1004009_pt1 | contig 15700 bp, 18 predicted proteins | sample PopdelMetagenome_18_FD_205664 | JGI IMG/M metagenome (GOLD analysis project Ga0325404, IMG submission 205664) | Populus deltoides microbial communities from Bellville, Georgia, United States - Xylem-Control-R1 | ecosystem: Host-associated > Plants > Phyllosphere > Stem > Wood/Secondary xylem... | reverse complement strand
CAATTTGCTTGTCAGCTTCAATATAAAGAAAACCCTTTACATGGTCAATGGCAAATGCAGATATTATCTGAAGTTTGGTACCCAGAGATTTCAAGTCAACAAACTTCTGCATGAGGCAAAAAGCTGAATGCCTCTCGCGTCCAACCTACAACCAAGAAGTCAGTCAAATAAAACATGTAAAGGCAATGGCAGGAGAATGTTAAGGAATGCAATTCAAAATACAATGGCAAGAACCTAGCTATTTGCCTATATAATGAACATCCTACCATGCATTTGACTTTCCAGACAGTTGGGTCCTTTGCAGAAGGCTCGAGAAAATTTCTTTCCATGGATCTTTTAGCCTCATCAGCATCTTCGGCATAGCGAAATCTAGGATTGTTCTTGTAACGCTCTTCCATCATCTTATCAAATTCTCGCTTATCCATATCCTCCTCTTTGGGAACAATTGGAACATTTTGGGATATTGGTGGATCATTCTTGACTTTCAACTCTACATCATATTCTTCGTCCATAAAATCTGTTCTCCACAATTAGGAGAAGATTAAAGTTAGTAAAATATGCTTTCCTGATCCAAAGCAGCGAAGCAAGGTAACCTGGATGATATTGTATCATTGGAAATGGAAAAGGAACATGGTACAAGCATGACCCCCCAAAAAGGTGTTCCATTTAACTCAAAACCCGGACAATATAACAAAACTACTCATTTTGCGCACACAAATCTCAAAATGAACCTCCGCAATGCAAAACAAACCCTTAACTGCTTCCATCTTTCCATTGAATTTTCTGTAATATTGATTCCTAAATCCTATCTCTTTAAATTTTCCAGTGGATCTGTGGCAAAATCAAGCAAATCCGTTTAAGTTCCAACAAGTAAATACTCCGGTATCCTCAATGAGCATTTTTACAGCACAACAAGCTCAAAAACAACTACACGGACCAATTTGCACAGACAAGTAACTTTTTAAAAACACAGGCACTTTCCATTTTCTGTGAGCAGGTAAAAAGCATCCATACATTTCATATTTTACATAAACACTCTATTTTAACCTTAAAGCATCATCATTTTCATATAAGACCAAGAAGCCCCAAAGCAAAAACCTTGACTGAAAAAAAAAACCACCTCACAGGGATAACAAATAACCCAAAATTTCTTTAGAAATTCCTAGACTAAAAAAACCTTACAGAAGACCCTAAACCAAACCCTAATGAACCATCGTGCAGCACAAAAACAAGACAAGTAACAAAGAATAAAGGTGAAACACCCCATTATACCATCTCAGAATCGTAACAACACTCAAAACCCTACACCTTACCTGAAAAATCAATACTCAAACAAAGATTACCAAAAATTCAACATGCACCGCCAAAAAAAACACATTAAGCCACCAAGTGCCAGTCTCATTTTCAGTCAAAACCCTATAAAATGTCAAACTTTACAAATCAAAATTCAAAAACCTTAAAAACACCACCTCTTTACCAGCTCAAGACCCCAGGAGAGTCGAACATAAAAATAATCCGAAATGAGAAATTTTTTTAAAACCTTCAGTGTCGAAATTAAGATCACTATCATCGCTGTCGCGATCACTATCTTGATCACTAAAATCAGCTGCATCTTCGAAGAACCGGAGAACAGCGCGATTCTTCTTATTTCCACCACCAGTCTTATCGCCATCACCACCACTGCCACGTTTCCGTTCTCCTCCGCCGGAGGCGACGGCCTTACCCTTCCCATTCGACGACATGTTGCCGTGACAATGTCAAGGAGTAAGGGTTTTGTCTTCATTTTTTCGTTTTAAGAAAAACAAATACAGAGAAAAAGATTTGCATAGAAGAAAGAAAAACAGAGAGACTGTCTGGGTTCTGGGTACAACGTACAACTGTACAAGCGTGTTTGGTGTGTGAGAGACTGGGAGTCACTGAGCTCTGGCAGTTATAATTGTTGGAGGGAATATTTATTGATTTACACTAGTGACCTTCCTTTCAGGGATGGTATTCTTTTTTTTAACCTTTTTGCATGGGCAAAATAGGAATAACAATGAGTGACCATTTAGCTAGAAGCCTAGATGTCTTAAAATTTGAAACAGGTCTCTTCATGGCTGATGGGCTTCATCACAAGAGTTTGTTTTTGTGTAGAAAGAGTGATTTTAAAAGTTTATGAATTTTTTTAAATTAATTTTTTATATAATTATAAATTATTTTGATATACTAAAATTAAAAATTAATTTTAAAAAATTAATATATAATTTAAACAATCATAAAATCTATAATCTTAAAATTTGATACATGGTTGGTTCAAGTCATAAATTTGATAGATTAATTTTTTTAAAAATAATATTATTTTATATAAAAAATCAATTATTAATGTATGAATTGAGTTACAAGTGAACTTAAATTTTTAATTAATCAATTAAATTAATTAATTATTTTATTTTTTTTAAATAAATCAATTTAAGCAACCAATAAACACATCAAGTTTTTCTATATTTTAAAATTATGATAACAGAAATTTTAATATTATTTTTAATTCTTGATGGATAGATAGATAACAAATTTTTAAGTTTCCGTGTATATTCTCTTTATAGAGATATTTAAGAGTGTGGTTACGGTTGTTTTTTTAAAGCTTTTTTACTTTAAAATATATTAAATAATATTTTTTTATTTTAAAAAAATTATTTTTGATGTTAATATATTAAAATAATATAAAAATATAAAAAAATATTAATTTTTTAAAAAAAATAAAAAAATTTTAAAATATAAAAAAATATAAAGGACACTTGAGTTAACCTCGGTACTGCAATTTATGTCAATTGCCAGTTCTCCTTCTTGCACATCTGGAAAAAATCGTTTGTTTCGGTACTCGATGGAACACAAGGAAAGTGGATTTCTCACCTTTAAGAGAACTTTTGGGCCTGTAAATGCAGCAAGCATAACTCATTCGTTTACCCATTTTAATTTTTTTATTTATTGCTATTAGTTTGTTGTGTTCTTGATCAATCTGTACACAAAAAAAAATAAAATGAAAAAAACGAGTCTCAAAAATCCATTGTGACCGACAAGATAAGTTTGAATATCTTGGATTGATAGAATGGTGGGATATTTTCCTCGTACTGTAAGTTTATTATTACAGTGTAAAATATTTTTTAAAATTAATTTTATTTGAAAATATATTAAAATATTTATTTTTTAATTTCTTTATATTAACATGTAAAAATTATAATTTTAAATCCAAAAATAAACAATATTGAATTAAAAAAAAAGGAAGATAAGAAAATGATACCCTCAACAAAATTTAAAACTATCATTACCCTGTCTAATAAGGATGTGAATTTAAGGAAGATAAGAAGATGATACCGACTTGATCAGATTCAAACCGAATAAGTGAATATTTATGTTATTTAATTGATAATAAATAAAGTATGAATATTATCATAACCTAATTGAACCTCGTTCCAAATATATTTTTATATTATATAGATATATTTATAAAAAAATTTAGATTTTTTTAAATACAATATAACATATACATATCTTGATATTGACAAAACACACACATGTATAATTTGTAAGACCCATATCAACCAAAATTGATCAGAGACTCAGACCTATTCAAGTTAAAGAAAAAAATTAATAGAAAAAATAAACTGGCTAAGCTGATTAAAAACCTGATTCTCCGAATGATTAAACAGCCAAACAGATCATTAGCTCATGGTAAGGTAGAGAGATTTTATATAGCTTTGTAATAGCTTTTACAATTTTAAAAATGCACTTCTAGTTACAGAGGTTTTTTTTTTTAAAAAAAAAGATTTTAATGTCAGGTTAAAAAAGAATTATTTTAGTTTCTATAAAATTAAATCTAAAACACAATTACACGTGAAATCCAATGTTATTTAGCTAGCCAATCTATTTTTATCAGTTGAGAAAAAACATTAACTACCACAATACCGAATACCGAGAGCACTAATGCATCACCACATATCCATTGATCAGATCAGGCTTCCACTGATCGAAATCAAATAAAGTCAGATGTAAACCCGACTCGTTGTGGCAAGATACAGAGTTCAGTGAAGAGCTCACCACCCCAAATGGAAGTTTTACCATTATTATTATTATTATTTTTGCTAATACACACACATATTATAAACTTTATAAAACAAACAGTAATTAGCCAAACAAACAATCACCACGGTAACTTGGTCCCTTCAGAAAAAAAGCAGCAGTAAAAGGATGATATAGTTTGCAAATGCACTCATTCGGTTTCGATTAAGTTAAAAATGGAAGCCAACCAAAAAATCAGATCTGAATGCAACTATTTTAACAATTGTGTCATCCTACACAAGACTTGACAGATTGAAAATTAAAGACAGACCATCCATCCTACATCACAGATTGTTCAAACTGATTACGTAAAATACAGCATAGATCTACAAGTTTGATAACACTGACCACAAGCAAACAATTAGTAGCGCTCAAAAGAAGACGGGTGTCCACCTCTGCTGGGGCGGTCATAAGGTGCTGGCCTGTTTCTGTAGCTGCTCCTATCATTGCGTTGAGGCCCTCCACTTCCATACCTATCATTGCCCCCTCGTGGACCAACATCCCTATCATAGCCTTTGTCTTTGCCATAACCATTTTGTGCATAGCGATCTGACCCCCCATACCTATCCCCAGAAAATCGATCTCCATTTGGTGGGTACCTGCATGGTTTACGAATTAAGAACCACACTGTTTATGAAAAGTAAAAAGGCATAACTAGTTCATCGTGCTACATAAGGTACTGGATAAATGAATTCGTCCAGGGATGTCCCTAGAATACAAAAAGGGTAAAGCCTCGCAATTGAATTCCAACATGCATATCTAGAAGCAAACGACAAAATTAAATATTAGGGGTGGCAGAATGATAAAAGCAAGCAATTACTACAATACTAAGGATAAAGACACGAAGCATGCAATACCATTCTAGCATTTTCAAATCCTCAAAACTTAAGTACCTGTCGCTAGCATAACGATCACGGCCCCCATACTTGTTGTCTCTACTGTCAAAACGATCCTTATCACCATAGCGTCCCCCATCATAGCGGTCATCTATGTATCGATCACGATCTCCTCCAAAACGATCCCCACGGTCTCCAGCCCCTCCAAACCTAGAACGCGAAGAGATTAAACCTCCACCACCACCTCGGCCACCAGCTGAAGGGCAATCTCTAGCCCAATGCCCTGAACGCCCACACTTGAAGCACTCATCTTGTCCAGCAGGTCTGTCTCCTCCCCCATAGCCTCCCCTGCTTCCAGTTGAGTAGCCTCCCCTGTAGCCATGGTCTGAATCATCTCCTCCTATTTTAGGTTGAGCCTTGTTCACTGAGATGACACGGTCACCAAAGTCCCGTCCATGCATCTCCCTGATAGCATCGTCCATGGCTCGACGATCTGCAAATGTAATAAATCCAAATCCACGTGGACGGCCTGTATCTCTTTCCAACATCACCTGCAGAAACACCAAATAGGAAAACGTGATACGGCAGGCAATTATATGAATGTAAGAAAATCAGGCAGTAGCTGAAGTGCAATAATCATACTATGCAAAGGATGACGCAGCAACACTTTTTATCTGATGCATATTGAACATGAAGGGCTAGAATGTATATATACTGCTATACAGTGAATTCACTTTATCATTTTAGCAGTGTCAGGAAAACCTGAAGCTGTGCATACTTGAAGCAGGAGATGATGAAAGATCAATCAATTCAGGTGAAACATGCTGGAGAAAACCAGCTGATGTGATTGGATTATTACATGAAGAGAATAAGAGGATGCTATATGCTGTCTCATGCTATTTAGGAGATACTATTTCTCTTAAAAACAATTATCAGACTAGAGAGAGCTTTCAGATTGGACTGTACCAACACAATACATTACTCCCTTTATTTCGCTATGTTGGTCCATTTTCCTTGCAGCACAATGATCAAGGAACAGCATTGAATACACTTCATATGTACTCATTTTTATTCTTAAATCTTGACATTCGACTATCAGCTATGGACAAATCTTGGGACAACAAAAGGAAGTGGATTTGGGCCAACAAAACAGGTTAGGGAGTAACAATAATGGGTGACAAATATCACCGCAACTTAAAACTACAGAACACAAAAATAACTTCAGCTCACCACCAGTAAACAAACCTGCAATACTGATGCAAAAGCACATAAGTTAAAGTACATGACTGAGTGATTGGTTTTAGAATGTGCTATCAAATGTGATATCATCTTCTCTCAACAAAAAGGGAAAGGTGGGATCAAAAAACAAACAGCACGAGATTGATTTGCATGAAAAAATAATCAGGAAGAAGATGATAGATAGTCAGGTAGATAACTTACTTTCACTTTGTTATATGGAATGGTAAGGGATCCCAAATGTTTGATTTTGCAAAGAGTTCTTAAGGAAAACAGAAGAATCTTCAAAACAGTAACTGATATCTAGCAAGTAGACCTCGGACCACTATGTTCCACAGAATCCATGATAGGGGTTCCATAATAACCATCGCATACCTTCCATAAACTTGAATGGATCACTCTTCATCAAACATCCCACTAAAGATGGTTATCCCTGCAAGTATTCTACTGAATATGATCGTGTTCCAGCCTAGGTCATCAAATCTCACTAAAATAAAATCCCAAAATATAATTTAAACATCATATCAGTCTAATGGCTCTCATAAAACCAAATTATCCACCATGAAACATCTCAAACTAATCAATCCTTCACCAATACAGAATGGACATGACCATTTCCATCATTCTGGATCCTTCTTCAGTAGGTCATCATTCCGCTGGCAAGCTGACAAAAGAATCAACTCAACCATGCAATCAAGAAACAACATTTTTTTGTCAACGCATCTGCCACGCAATGAATGGACAAACAGCAGGACTTCTTAAACTTGATTCAAATAGTCAATTATGCAGTCGTGGATTTGTCCAGGTCCACTCAGGTGAAACCTTATAAACCAGAGAACCAGGACTACTGTCACGTGCTTTAATGTTGAAAACTTTCAGTGCTTGTGCTAGCAGGTGGCCTATGTCCATTCCTTCCATTGGAGTTACAAAGCGGATAAAGAGCGGTGAAAACGAGGAGAGAGAGACAGAGAGAGAGGAAACAACTCCAGCAGCTAAAAACTACATATATTCAATGTGCAGGTCTGAAAAGATCCACATATAAGCATTTCCAGTTTCCAAGAATAGACAGCTCTGCTACTAACTGTTAAAGGCAGATTTTAGATTAACAAAACAGTCACTGGCAAGCTACAAGGCACCCAATTCTGTATTGCCAAGAAGGCACTGAATCTGTCCTCTTCCATGCAGAATGCAGTTCCGATACATCAAAGCAATAAATACAATTTAGGACTCCTGAGGCTTCCAACAGACACAAGTAAATGCAAGGGATTTACAAACAAACAAAGCCCACGAACAGGGTGACCTACATATGCTGGAATGCAGGATGCAGTGTGAGATTTAATCAATGTTAAGGAGCCATGTCCATGGTCTGAAAAATTATCCTGAACACTGAATGGATAAGTCCACCAACAGCAATCTTGTTATCGGTAATAAGCAAGAAGCTGAATGCAGTTCAAAGATGAGGAGTAAATGCAAGGATGAAAAGCTGGAACCTCAACTCGAACAGCACTAGCATGGTAAAAGGATCCATTTCCATGCAGAAAGAGACAGCTTTAACTGCTTCACATGAGTTGCAGCATCAAGAATGATGATGCATCGGAACTAGGTTTCTATACTTGGGACAACCATGAATGTATCTCACCCAAATTACATATCAAAGTCAAAATTCGCGCATGCGCACCATAACAAAAGAGGTCAAAACATAAGGGATGCAGCATTTCTGATTATCATTGGAGGAAAAGTCAAGTCAAGAACGGCAAAGAGACAAGAGAAAATAGAAGTCCTAACAGAAATTTCCCGAATGCTATACCATAGAGTGATAATCAAACAGCACTAGGTAACCATCGAGAATCTCAGAGAATGAAAGCATGACATAAAAGCCCATTAACAAACATCCAAGAAAGAACCGCATAGACAAGTGTCCAGCTTGAAAAATCTTCTCCCAAAACCGTTTTGATGTTCTGGTCCAACTAGCATGGGAAACACCAACTGAAAGAGAATGTACGTGATCCTTGATAAAATAAAGCTCTTCGTGTAAATGAAATTTCAGCTAGACTCCCCAGTACATCATTCATGAATCCAGATCTACTGTAACTGTCAAAGCCAATCAATCACTTGACCAGAAAAACCACAATCATGTTCATTCCCACAACATATCTTCCTCAAAAAACAACTCTTTACCCCGATAGCCATTTTAAAAAAACAAAACCAGGCGTATTAACTTCAAAATGCCACATATCCAGAAACCACTGCTACATCCTTGCTTGCAAAACTAAAATAAGGATCCGACCAAACTAATCTAATCCATCAAACAAATGTCGCTGTGCTTCAGCAACCACTCTGGTGGAAAAATATCTCTAAACACACAGCATCTCAAAAGATCATAAATCAGCAACCAAGAACAACAAAGGGAAAGAATTAATAAGATGGAACTATAAAGATAATTCGGAGAAATTATAATTATTATCCTCTAAATCAACGAGAACAGAAACAGAAACTTGAATAAATAATTAAAAAAAACACAGAGAGACAAACACACTTTATTTTTCTTAAGTTTATTTATTTAATTAATTAAAAGGACCTATAAAATTTCAATTTTTCACAACTTATTTCCCCTCGTTTTCTCACCAGCCAAACAGAACCTCTTAAGAAAAGAAAAAACAGTACCGTACCTGACTCTCAACGATTTTTCCAAAGCGATCAAACGCATTCTCGAGCTGCCGTTCAGTGATGTCCCATGACAAACCTCCGACAAATATCCGGTTCTCTTCCTTTCCGGCCATTTCTCTCTCTATATCATATAAAAACTGCGCAAAACGATCCCCTTTTTGGCAAGAAATTGAACAGGCGAAAGAGAGAAACAAGAAAATAAGAAATAAGAGAAGGAAAGAGAAGAAATTTGTTACCTTTTTTTGTGCCTCACCCAGCTCGTGTGGAAACCCTAAAATAATCTATGATTTTATTATTTTTTTTTTCTGAGAGAGACTTTATCAGTATCTTCCTAAAGATGGACCCTGGACCGTGGGCTTATATTAAATTTACGGCAGGCCCGTGCTCATGGCCCACATAATAATAAAAGCATATTAGATGTAAATTAAAAAACAAAACAGATTTTATTTAAATTCATACAATCCTTATAAAATTTATAAACACGATAATTTCTCCTTTTTCATGTTTTAAACATGGAATTTGAATTTAAAATAATAAATTCTTTTATTTCTAATTTAAATTATTCATCACTAATCAGAACCTAACATCTCATCTCATCATGTAATTTATTTATTTAAAACGTATAAGATTACTGTCGTGGGACTCTATCTTTATTATTATTGTTTAGAAAATGTATTTTCATCTAAATTGATATAAGTTAATCTAAATATATTTCTTCTTTTCTCCTGTTGTAAAAAAAAGTCATGACTGACGGTTTTTTCTTACAGGAATTTGACATAGAGAGATGATGGTGAATGGAACAATGTTGATGTCTGTTCGAACCCTCATGTGTTCCTACACTTGAACTACTCTTTTTTTGTTAGTATGAGAATTAATTTTTATAGGCTTCTTTTGGTCAATATTTTTGTATTTGAAACTATGGTTAAAAATACTTTTTGTTTAAAGATGCATTAAAATTAATTTAAAAAAAAAATTAAAAATTATTTTTAATATCAATATATCAAAACAATCTAAAAATATATATATAAAAAATTATTTTAACCAAAAAAATAAAATTTAAAAGAATATAGTTCACATCACGTTTCCGAATACACCATTAATAATACACCGTTATTTGTTTATATTTTTCCTCAAAGAAAATTTCTATAACATGGGTCAACTTGAGATAAGATGCATCTGATACGGTATGTGAAATAGATTTTGTAATTACAACATGGTACATGGTCTGAATTGCAATGAGAGATTATGATTTTCCATTTGATGAAACAGTGACAAAATAGAATTACACATTAACAACGTTAAATAATTGCATCTCAAGAGATACAAAATTTACACGACTGTACAGGAAATGAACATGTATCAACCAGTGGCTGCAATGAAATTTGTAAGAATTAGGAAGGTGGTGTAGATTATTCAGGAAGAAGGGGCAGCCTGGTCACACTAGTGCCACCGCTTCCAGTTAATGATTCCAAGTTTGTCACTGCCTGTGAAGTTGAACTAGATTTTGGAGGTCTAGATGTTGTTTTCTTGTTTGTCCTCATGGGAAGAATCTGCAACCTAGGGTTAACTTCAGTGCCTGAATTTTCTGCTGTCAACTGATAGCTTTCCACGAGCTCTAGCTGCCGAGCAATTATTTCAGAGCGTCTAGGAAGAAGCTCCACTGGCTCTCCGCCAGGGATGACAATATACTCAATTGCTAGGCGAACCTCCTGTAAGAGAGAAGGAGAGGAGTTCATACAAGAATGCAACACCTGAATGCTTGGATGTTATGAAACAAAATGAGAAGACAGAAAGCAAAATGCTCAAAGGAATTGCACCTCCAAGGCATCAATCTCTTCCAAGGTAGGTTTCCTTTTTGGTGCATCATCTTCAATTTCTATGTCAAAAGAACTTTTGAGTGGCTGTTGTAATGAAGAGCCAAGCGATTCCATTCCAAGAATCATACGAAGTGCCTTCACCATTTGTGCCATGGTATTTGACTGCAGAACCATGATGACGTTAAATATACACCATCCGTTAATATAGAAAGAATACAATATTCTTGCAATATTTTTTCAATGGGTAAAATTTTAATCGCAAGTCGTAACCTTCTATGGAACATTTCTGATCCTAAAGCAAAGCTGGCGTGCAAGTAAATATATCATCGTTAATGGGGGCTCGTTCCAAGTTCCAACATAAACAGTGAAAGTTGTTAAGATATCATGTTGTGACAAGTATAACTACTTCAAAATTGAATGAGAACAAACAAAGAGCAATACCTTGATAACAAATACAGGTAAATGGTGGTATTTAGCAACACCACGGATCCATGGGTTCTGTTTCATTTCTGAACTGGATGCTAGTATTGCATCTGCTGCTCCAATGTCATCAGTCACATCTATCTCATTCTCTATCCCCATTACTTTTGCCACTTGTAGTAGATCAGAATCAACAATCTAAGCACAACGAAATACAACAGAATGATTGTCAATGCCATCTTTCAATTTTGATATTACCAGGAAGTTTGTCACTCTTGGAAATATTCTTTTGGAATCTGATAAAAGATTAAAACTACCTGCTCCGAATTTTTTTGACTCCCTAAAAGCAACTTCGAAAAAATCACAAAGCAAAAGAAACTTCAGGAAGGAAACTTTGACTAGTTTACCTTGCAAGTGTATACGCATACTGGTGAATTCCTCTTGCGCTCAGTTCCACTGGATTTCCATGTTTTGGATTGTTTTGGATGATAATCTTCATCTTCCTCACCAGACTCTACTTCATCACATCTTTCTTTATCACTAATTATCACCTCAGTTTCTTCTACGTAGTTCTCTTGAAGTATTGAAATGGACTTGAGAGAATCATCATTTTCTTCTATAAGGTTCTCTTGAAGTATTGGAATTAACTTAAGAGAATCATCACCCTCAGTATCTACGTGTCGGATTTCAAACAGAGGAGATTTTCCTATTACAGAAAAGAAGTTATGCGGGTACAACATTGTGTAATAAGAGCTTCCCAATTTAAAATATGACATACCAGCCAATATAGCATCTACCGTTGCATCTAATCTGTGATGAACACGACACTCTGTTCTAGTTATCATCTCAACAGCACATGTAAATGTTGGAGGCCCTTTCCTCTCAAGAATTGTCTTCTGCACTTTCCTTTTCCTTGCTTCCTCATCCCCGAGAGTTACACTCTGCACACAAATGAATGAACATCGGATTAATCAGAAACTTTTATGCGCAGGGATCCCCTATGTATGTGACACCATACAAAGTGGAACCAAGTAAAAATTATGTTGATGGCACAGTCAACAGACAGCACAATCTTGGTAGAAGTATAAGCACATCAACATGAGATTGTATAATTAAATAAAAAAGGTCTAATCATACCTCTATGCCTCCAACAAGAATCTGCAAAGAAGGATTCTTTATTATGTTGTCTATGGTCATTCCATGGGCTGTCCCAACCAGCTGAACTCCACGTTGAGCAATAGTGCTGGCAGCTAAGGCTTCAAGCTCTGTTCCAATCTCATCAATTATGATGGTCTCGGGCATATGATTTTCAACTGCTTCAATCATAATCTGCATGGAAGTTCATGAAGCAATGGTGTAAAATAAGTGAAGCTTCTAGTGATTTGTGCAATATCACAGCAATGAGGCTTTTTGATGCTCACATTATGCTGCATATTAACATTTGGAACTTGCATCCTCCTTGCACGACCTATTCCTGCATGAGGAACATCCCCATCACCCCCAATTTCATTTGACGTATCTACAATTACAACACGTTTCCGCTGGTCATCTGCCAACATTCTGGCTATTTCTCTGTGCACGCCAGAAAAAAGAACAAAAGAAAGCAGGCATTAACGCAGGGTTATATGAAAATATTTGAATTCTCAGCACCTCAAATTTATCCTAAGAGTTTCTATAAACTTGAATGACTAGACTATCTCCATTTATTCTCTTTTTTCCAGTTTTCCCAATACAGATTTTTTAGCATAACATATGGGGATCCAAGTTCATGATAGATAGAACATTTAATGTTAAAGGAAACAAAAATAAAAATGACAAGTGAAACGGGATAAATTATCATAACTATTACAAAGAATTCTCAGTATTACATAGTTTTTAATGGAAGCGTTATACAAGAACTATACACATGCATGTGTTCAATAGTACCAATCTAGCATCCATGAAATAATATTCCAAAATGAAATTCATCTCAGCATCTCAATTCTACAAACATGAAAACACCAATACCTGATTAAGGTTGTTTTACCCACTCCTGGACGACCTATGACCAAGATAGAACTTCCCCCCTCAACCAAGTCACGGATAATTTCAGCACTTCCAGATACAGCACGACCAACCCGACAAGTAAGGCCAATAATTTGCATTTTACGGTTTCGAATGGCACTTATACGATGCAAAGAACTATCAATACCCGAACGGTTGTCATCAGAAAAATCACCAACCTAATCACAAACAACAACTAACTTCAGACGAGTTTTGCTACAATCTCCTCCCAACAAATATCCTAACGCTAACACCATATTTCATGTAGATGAATCAATAACCAGCATATCCAATCACACAAATGTCACTATTGAGATTCATCGACAGAAAGGCATTGTTGGATCACTTTCATTCTACACAAGCTTAACTAAAACATACAGTTTTGGATTTGCACTACAAAAATAGCATACACATGCGCACAGTGTCACTGATTAGCTATAATACAAACAGAGAAGCTTCATATATAAAAAAGCTAAAAGGGTGTCAAACCTCACAACCAGGTAATATATAATTATACATTCACATAAATAATGCGATCATAGGATAGAAATAAAAAAATAAGTCTGGCAAATTAAGCAATGTCACGATAAAAAAAAGTAAACAAATCATTTGCTTAGATAATCTTCCATATAAAACAAACAAACTAATAAAGACACCTATAAATAAACTTACGTATAAATTTAATCAAATCAAAACCTTGAAAAACAAAGGATTAAATTCCTTCTTAAATATCACCTTTGATATAGCATGCTTTAAATCCTCGTGCCTCACTGGCTGCTCACAAATGACAAAATCCCCAGATGGAAATCTCGCAATAGGCTTCCTTCCCAAATCCAGTACCACTTCAATCAACTCACCAATCTCTCTGTGCCCAGATAACTCACTCTTCATTCTCAACGGCAACAATTCAAGAAACAAATCCAACTCGCTATTACTATTCACTAAACTCGAAGTAGAAGCGGAATTCTCCAAATCTATCACCGACCCATTTCCTGTCCTGTACCGATCCCCCGGTCTCCGTATCTCCGGAGCCCGTACAACCGACGGCGTGGGTGACTTTGAGGAGGCAATTCGACGCTGCACACCACGTGTTTGACGAAATGATGACGTGATTGTTGAGAGGTAAGTGAGTGTTGTTGATAGTGGGATTTGCCGAGCTGAATAACATGAGCTTTGTAGATCAATGAGTAAAAAACGCGAATTCATTGATCTCATTTTCTTTCAAGGTTTCTGTTATTGTTATGAGTCGTCTCTTGTTTTTCTGTTCTGTGTTTTCTGATTTTCGCTTTTTTTGAAGCGGAGCAGAATGGAGAGGGGGAGATTTGTAACGGAGGAAGATTCGAAGGGATCTCCTCTTGGATTGGAGAAGAGAGTGGAGTCCACAAACAAAAGTAGAAAGACACTACAGGACAAACAACTAACGACCGCTCGTGTAAGAGAAATGAGGGGACACGTGGTGGCTGCGGACCACATGTTCTGGCAGAGAGGAAGTTGGTTTCGTGTTGTGTTAGGAGACTGGGCTCCGTTGAATGGAACTCTCAATCTCAACTCTCAAGGTGAGGCCCTTCTTCAAGCCATCTTATTTTTTATTATCGGTTACCTTGTTATGCTTATAAATATTTTAAATTAACTAGTATTTTATTAAATTATTTAATTTTATTTTTAATATCTAAAATGATTAATAATTATCCTTTCATATTAAAAATATTCTTATTTATATAAAGTAATTTTTTATTTCTTAAACTCGTGTGATATATATATGTTTTTATTGTGAAAGTGATTTTTTCATCCAAAAAACTATAAAAAAATATTAGAATGATAATATATACGATAGAATCAATTGTATATAAATATTGAAATATAATTACATAAAAATACTAGAATACTTGTTGTGTGATTAAAGAATACCAAGAAAAACTATTATTTCCACGAAATAAAATAATAAACTCTACGGAAAAGTAGATGTGTTTTTTGTTTGCAAGCAAGGGTCATCATACTTTGTTTCAAAATCAAATCCATTTTTTTGAAATGGTTTCTGTTCACATTAGTGTGTTTGGTATTTTAGTTCATGGTATTTTTTTAAAGCATTTTTTATTTTAAAATAATATTTTTTTATTTTTAATACCAACATACTAATACATAAAAAAAATTAAATTAATTTATTTTCAAATAAAAAACATAAAAAATAAAAGTTAAAGAACATATAAACATTTTGATTTAAATAAATAAAGCTTACATGAAGTATTTTGATCGTTGTGTTTAAAAATAAAAAGGAATTAGATGCGAGTGTTGAAAGACTTTTCTTTCCTTCTTTGTTCAAACAGCAATCTTCAAAGCGGACAAGGGAAGACATGAGGGAAGGACAAGAGGAATTTTCCGTCTGCTTGAAGCATAATTCCTTTTCAGCCAATGAGATATTTTCTAACGCAAAAGGATTCTCAAGTATGGTGACTGGCTGGTTAGAAAATTCTTGAGTTCGTGTTTAAAAGCCTCACTGCCATACTAATAACATAAAATAATTTTTTTTAGTTGTTTATAATTTTTTCCCACAGCCTTTCCAGTAACTTCCTGTGATTGCAACACCAC
>Ga0325404_1004004_pt1 | contig 15705 bp, 5 predicted proteins | sample PopdelMetagenome_18_FD_205664 | JGI IMG/M metagenome (GOLD analysis project Ga0325404, IMG submission 205664) | Populus deltoides microbial communities from Bellville, Georgia, United States - Xylem-Control-R1 | ecosystem: Host-associated > Plants > Phyllosphere > Stem > Wood/Secondary xylem... | reverse complement strand
TAACAGAATATATAATTGATTTACACCTACCTCTGGAACAGGAGTGTAGCAAGCATGTGTGTGCTACATCAAAATTAATAGAGGGTGGACCGTACCATTTAATTAAATAGAGCATATAACTGCTTGAGGTGGAACCCACACAACTAAACCATCGAATTAATTTATACATGTAGTTAATTCTGACATTATATTATTACCTCCTTTTGTTTTTAGGAGGGAAAAAAAATAAAAAATGAAAAACAAAACGTGATGGTGGTACGAGGCAGCATCGTGTCCACGACAAAATAATATTAATGTAGGCTTTTATGTTGAGGTGGTTGAATGTGTTTGTTTCATCACTAAAGATGCCTGCACAGTGACTGCTTTCTATTCATGTGTCAAGGCAGTTGATCCGCCTTTCACTGAAAGTTGGATAATCTCTTTTTACGCAAAAAAAAAAAAAAAAAAGAATATACATGTATTGTCAACACGTTTTCTAGTATAAAAAAACAAATTAAAAACTTTATTTTTTTTTGTTTAATAAAATAAACCTGGAGTTACGATTGCCGATGAATATTCAAGAGAGTTTTCAATGTAAACTAAAAACTAAGTTGGGAAGAGCCGCGAGGATCCTCTTAATTTTTTAAACTTTTTTTTTTTTTTTTTGCAGAAACCATCATAATTTAAATTTTATTGAAACAAAATGTTAGTATAATTCTTGTTTTCCTTTTTATTTTTTGTTTTTTTATGAAGAAATATAAGTGTTTCTTTTATTTTATGTTCTCAACTTAATAATAACCAAAAGAAATCAGAATAAGTAATAATAAAAATAGATTATTTAATTATCTAGTAGGTGGTCTAGTAGTAAGAATTTGAGATCAAGGGGTTTGCTCTTTTGTGGTCTCAAGTTTGAGTCCTGTGATTGCTGATATAATAACCACTAAAGACTTATATGGTCTTTAACTTTAAAGCTTGTAGGATTAGTTTAGAAACATGCAAGCTGCCTCGAACATTTACATTAATTAAAAAAAAACAGACCATTTGAAATAAGGATAAGAAACACAACTATCTAACTAAAATCGCTTTATCTCATTGTAGTCATGAAAGCAAGTTTTAATTAAAAAACAATAAAATGCTTTTGAAACTAATACATTAAAAAATATTAGAACAGTGCATCGCCCATGTATTGTCGCAACGAATTTTAGGGATCAAAATTTTAAAAAACACACGCCTCATGTAAATTAAGGAAAAAAAAGACAGTTTTTTTTTTGCTCCGTTGTCAAATTTGATCTTCCAAGTTTAAATTTATTTTAATCAATAAAATTAAACTCTATTTTATCAAATTAAACATCAAATTAATTATAGGATTTTTTTTACGCATCGAAAACTTTATAGAAAAGTAATTAAAACAAATTATCGTATTGAGTATTCCAAAAATATAATATAAAAAAATAAAATTAAAAAAAATTAGTAAATGAAATAGAAAATTTTTTAAGAAAAATAAACCGTGGGAATCATAGCAAAATGAGTCTCTGTCCTGTACAATAAATTTACCACAACTTTTAGTTTTTTCTTTAATTGAATTTAATCAGTTTAAATCAGTTTAAATCAACAAAATTTCTATAATCTCTTGGTGGCCTGACCAACATCTTCTATGAAGTATCTATTTCTTCAAAGTAATTAAGATATTTTCAAATTAATTTATATGTTGAGATATTTTTAATTAAATCTTAAATAGTTTATAAAATAAATTGAATTTTAAGTAGTTTAGTGACGTGTACAATCTCGAGCGCATTCCTAACATTTTTATTGTTACACCATCACATCACCGCCTTGATATTTTAAGATATATACAATTAAATAAGTGATAATTTCATACACAACGTTCCAAAAAAAAAATAAAAATTAATAATGTAGTACTCCCTATTTTATGTCAACAGTCATTTTTTATGAAACCATTACCATTTGTTTTTTAGATGGTGTCTGGTGTGAGGATTTTTTAAACTCTACTATATTAATGTATTTTGACTGATTTTTACATTAATTAAAACTAAGTAATAAGAAGAAAAAAGATATTTTTTAGAGTGTTTTTTGCTTAGAAATATATTAAAATAATATTTTTTATTTTTTAAAATTTATTCTCTACATTGAAATGATTTAAAAATATAAAAAATAATTTAAAATTAAAAACAAAAAATATATTTAAAAAACACAATTAAACCATAATATTATAAATAAAAAACCAAACCCGAAAAAAGAAGCGGCACGAGATCATAAAAAATAACTCAAGAAGAAAAGGGTACTCCTCTGCTCTGCCACGCTCCTAACTCTTTTACCAAACGGAATCACTGTGTCTCATTAATAACAAAATTTTTGCAGCAATTAACAGAGACAGACACACCAAAACCAATGAATATAAATAACTTATCTGTCTGCCAGCCAGTAACGGTTAAGGTTTAAATTAAAGCCAACAAACAAAAATCCCAAAATAATCAGAGGAAAAACAAGAGACTGATGAGCAAAACACACTCTCAGTCCCAGACTCTCTCTCTCTCTCTCAACTTCCATTGACGCCAGTTTCTTCGCTCACACTCTAACTTTTCAGGTACCATTTTCTTTCTCGTTTCAATTTTTAGTTGTTTCTGTATAAAATACAATTTATAGTTAATTAAGAGTTACTAATCAGTAATTGATATCTATATATATAGAGAGAGAGTAAGTAAATCATGAGGATTGTGACGAGAGACGTGATAATGACGTTTCTCTTGCCCTAGATTCCTTGACGTGCACTTCTGATCCGATCTCCGTTTCTCCATTTCTATTATTATTTCTCTTACTTTTTTTTTTCCGAATAAAATTGAGATGTGGTATCAGTCACTTTCTCTCTAATGCTAAAAGACCCAATTGCGATATCAATTATTTATCTCCAATTCGCTATTTTGGTACAGTGATTTAGGTTTGCGCTGCTGCCTAAGGAGCTTCCATTGCAGTGTATAATTCAAGATTTTGGATTGGACGGTGATGATTGCGGCTAGATGCCTGGTTTTTGGATAGTAAGAAGTGAGGGAGTTACTCTGGCATTTGCATTGGCGTGGGGTGGCGAGGTCTTGTGTTGTGTTTGATTTCAAGCATTTTGATTGTGGTTTTGCTAATTCCAAGTGTTTTGTTTGTGCTTTTTTTCTTCTTCTTTCATTTTGTGGAAAGAATTATTGTCAGTCATGCTTGTATTTGTGTACGAATAATCTATAAAATGGTTTATAGTAATTGGAGAGCTGAGGGTGCACAAGTTTGTTGAAGTTGGAAAATAATGGCAGGTCTTGGTTTTCTAGTTGAAAATGAATTGTGGTAATTTGCTTCAAATTAAGATTTGGTTGGGAAAATTTGAAAGTAAGGAGTGATAATTTTCAGTTTTTTTTTTTTTTGGCTTTGTGGGTATGTACTGTGGGTGATCCTCAGAATTAGGTTTGTTTCACTGTTATAATTTTGGGGATTTTAGTTTTAAGGATTTAGTGCTTGGTGTGCTGATTGTAAATGAAATTGCAGAAGTTCATTAGTTGGGATATTTGTTCCTTTTTTTTTGCAGGTGGCCTAGAAGAAAGCTAGAGTGGCGTGTTGGTGCAAATGTCAAAGTTTCCCTCCTCTAAACTGCAAGAACCTATATCCTCATCTGCTCCTGAGTCTAAGTTAGTATCCTTCTCTCAAGTAAAATTAGCCCATAAACTCTATACATCATTCCGATGAATATTTTAGCCATGATTTAAACTTTTTATTCTCTTCCTGCTACGAGAAACAGACTGCCATAACTGTGTTATGGCAAGTGAAATGAATATTAAGACAATCCAAATCAGAATATATCATCATCTTTACTGGTTTAATTCTTGAGAATTAGTACTAATTAATTATGAGCTAATGGATTGGCTGATTATATACAGGGAACAAAATGGAACGGCAGAAATGGATGACAGTGAAGATACAATGGCTGCGGTTGCTCGCTTCATTGAGAAGCTACATTCCAGGATATCTTCACCACCTGAAAAAGAACTTGTAACAGCTCGTTTGCTTCGTCTTGCCAAAGCAAGAAAGGAGGCAAGGGCAGTCATTGGTTCCCATGCCCAAGCTATGCCGTTATTCATATCCATTCTCAGGAGTGGTACTTCTGGGGCAAAAGTTAATGTTGCTTCGACTCTCAGTGCTTTGTGCAAAGATGATGATTTACGAGTGAAGGTACTTCTTGGTGGGTGTATACCACCTTTACTCTCACTTCTGAAGTCTGAATCGATTGAGGCTAGGAAGGCAGCAGCAGAGGCTATATATGAAGTTTCCTCTGGCTCGGTTTCAGATGATCAAGTTGGTATCAAGATATTTGCCACGGAAGGTGTGACACCGACCTTATGGGAACAGCTTAATCCGAAGAACAAGCAGGACAAAGTGGTTCAAGGGTTTGTTACTGGGGCACTGAGAAATCTTTGTGGGGACAAGGATAATTATTGGAGAGCAATGCTTGAGGCTGGAGGAGTGGATATCATTGTGGGTCTTCTGTCTTCTGACAATGCCACTGCTCAGTCCAATGCAGCTTCTCTGTTGGCCCGTCTAATGTTGGCATTTGGTGATAGTATACCGAAAGTAATCGATTCTGGAGCTGTGCGAGCTTTGCTTCAACTTGTGGGTCAGAATAATGATATTTCTGTTCGTGCTAGTGCTGCTGATGCTTTGGAGGCTCTTTCCTCAAAGTCAACGAAGGCCAAGAAAGCTATTGTAGATGCTGATGGGGTTCCCATTCTCATCGGGGCCATAGTTGCTCCTTCTAAAGAGTGTATGCAAGGGGAGTTCGGCCAGGCTCTGCAGGGGCATGCAACACGAGCTCTGGCAAATATCTGTGGTGGGATGTCTGCCTTGATACTATATCTTGGAGAACTATCACAGTCTCCTCGTCTTGCTGCACCAGTTGCTGATATAATCGGAGCACTTGCCTATGCTTTGATGGTCTTTGAGAAAAATGCTGCTACTGCCGAGGAAACTTTTGATGCAACCAAGATAGAGGATATACTAGTAAAGCTACTGAAGCCTCGGGATAATAAGCTGGTTCAGGAACGTGTCCTTGAAGCTATGGCAAGTCTGTACGGCAATATCTACCTCTCATTATGTCTTGATTATGCAGAAGCAAAGAAGGTTCTTATTGGGCTCATAACAATGGCTGTTGGGGATCCACAGGAGTATCTAATACTTTCGTTAACCAGCCTATGTTGTGGCGGGGTAGGCATCTGGGATGCCATCGGCAAGAGAGAAGGGATTCAGTTACTGATATCATTGTTGGGATTATCCAGTGAGCAGCATCAAGAATATGGTGTTCGATTTCTAGCAATCTTAACTGATCAGGTTGATGACAGTAAGTGGGCTATCACTGCCGCTGGTGGGATTCCTCCTCTTGTGCAGCTGTTAGAGGCAGGCTCTCAGAAGGCAAGGGAGGATGCAGCACATATTCTGTGGAATCTGTGCTGTCATAGTGAAGATATCCGTGCCTGTGTTGAAAGTGCAGGAGCTGTCCCTGCCTTTTTATGGCTTTTAAAGAGTGGTGGACCTAAAGGTCAAGAAGCCTCAGCTATGGCACTTACAAGGCTTGTCCAAACAGCTGATTCTACCACTATTAATCAGTTATTAGCTCTGCTTCTTGGTGACTCTTCTGGCTCAAAAGCCTACGCCATAAGAGTTTTGGGTCATGTACTAACGATGGCATCACATAAGGATCTTGTGCAAAGGGGATCTGCAGCTAATCAAGCTCTAAGATCTCTTATCCAGATTCTGAACTCCTCGGACGAAGAAACCCAAGAATCTGCAGCTTCTGTTCTTGCTGATCTATTCACTACGAGGCAAGATATCTGTGATAGTCTTGCAACAGATGAGATTGTGCATCCCTGCATGAAGCTTTTGACCAGTAATAATACTCAAGTTGTTGCAACACAGTTAGCTCGAGCATTGGGTGCTTTGTCGCGCCCAACTAAGACTAAAAGTACTATGAAAATGCCTTATATTGCTGAAGGAGACGTCAAGCCTCTAATTAAGTTGGCTAAAACTTCCATTGATGCTGCTGAAACAGCAATTGCTGCACTTGCCAACCTCCTCTCTGATCCCCAGATTGCTGCTGAAGCCCTGGCAGAAGATGTTGTTGGTGCTTTGACAAGAGTCCTGGGAGAAGGAACTTCAGAAGGAAAAAAGAATGCATCACGAGCTCTTCATCAATTGCTGATTCATTTTCCAGTAGGTGATGTGCTCGGTGGAAATGCTCAGTGCCGTTTTTCTGTTCTTGCAATACTTGATTCCTTGAGCTCAATGGGTATGGATGGCACTGATATCACAGATGCTTTAGAAGTAGTTGCACTCTTGGTGAGGATGAAACATGGTGTGAACTTCACTTACCTTCCTCGGGCTGTCCTCTTAGAAGTGCCCTCAAGCTTAGATCCTCTAGCACGCTTACTGGCCGAGGGGCCACCTTTACTGCAAGATAAGGCAATAGAAATTTTGTCTCAGCTCTGTGGCGATCAGCCATGTGTGCTGGGTGATCTGTTGATTGCAAGATCAAGATCGATTGATTCTCTAGCCAATAGAATAATAAATTCCTCCAGTTTAGAAGTGAAAATTGGAGGGATTACATTACTCATATGTGCTGCTAAAGAACACACACAGCAGTCAGTGGAAGCACTTGATGTGTCAGGATACTTGAAACCCCTTATATATGCCTTGGTGAATATTATGAAGCAGAACACTTGCTACTCGTCTTTAGAAATGCAAGTCAGAACTCCAAGAGGTTTTTTTGAAAGATCAGCATTCCAGGAAGGAGATGAATTTGATGTCCTTGATCCAGTCATTGTTTTAGGCGGTACTGTTGCCTTGTGGTTGCTGTCAATAATTTCTTCCATCTATGCAAAAAGCAAGCTCATCGTGATGGAAGCTGGTGGACTTGAGGCTCTCTCAGATAGGCTTTTCAGTTATACTTCCACTCCACAGGTATGCTCTTACTTAGCCTCTTGAATAGGGGGGCTTTCTGTTTCCAATGCAGCTGTGCCACAATCATTTGTTTTTTCCTTTCTCCTGTGGTGAATTACTTTCTTATTTGATGATTGCTAATGGATGTATAAGTAAATTATAGCCTATGTGACTGAGATGTCACACTGATTATGTGATCTGTCTGCATACATATATGTAGACTGTATGAGGATATAACAAACATGGTAAGCTTTCGTACTTAGTACCCTCCTCTGTCTCCCTCAAAAAGTAGGAGATGATTTGTATTCACTGTGCATGAAATAAAGTGCAGACTTGCTTATGATAATATATGGCATTTATAATGTGTCATTATGACCCGCACATTTACCATGGAATAATGAACTAGAGTGAGTGGGGAAATGAGTAGAGGAGATAAGAACAGTGAAGAAAAGAAGAGAGGTTGGGATCAGTGAGGTAAAAAAAAACTATTTGAATGGACTGTGCAATTCAGAAGATGAGTTTGCATGTAAAATTGTTGTTCTTAGAATACTCTATAAACAAGAATGTTAGTTTCTGCTATTTGTTGTGATTTTATATTCGATGATTTGGTTTCTGCTATTTGTTGTGATTTTATATTCGATGATTTGGTACTCTGGATAAAACTGAGTAAAAATGAATTCCAGACCGTTTTGCTTAAGTTATGGCTGAGCCTCAAGAACTTTTCTTCATTCCAGGCAGAATTTGAGGATACAGAGGGTATATGGATCAGTGCGTTGCTCCTGGCTTTCTTATTCCAAGACCCAAATATTGTCCTGTCTCCTACAACAATGCACATCATACCTTCTCTTGCTCATTTGATGAGATCTGATGAAGTGATTGATAAATTTTTTGCTGCCCAGGCAATGGCCAGTCTTGTTTGCAATGGAAGTAAGGGAATAAGCCTCACTATTGCAAACTCTGGTGCTGTTGCTGGCTTAATAACATTAATCGGTTTCATAGAATTGGATATGCCAAACCTTGTTGCATTATCAGAAGAATTTTCATTGGTACGTAGTCCTGATCAAGTTATTTTGGAACATCTTTTTGAAATAGAAGATGTAAGGTTTGGTTCCACTGCACGCAAATCTATTCCTTTGTTGGTGGATCTCTTAAGACCGATTCCAGATAGACCAGGTGCTCCTCCAATTGCTGTTCAACTATTAAGCCGTCTTGCAGAAGGAAGTGATGCAAATAAATTAATCATGGCTGAAGCAGGAGCTCTCGATGCTTTAACAAAATACCTGTCATTGAGTCCTCAAGACTCCACAGAAGCCTCTATATCTGAATTATTAAGAATCCTGTTTAGCAATCCTGATCTTATTCGATATGAAGCATCGTTTAGTTCTTTGAATCAACTTATAGCTGTTTTGCGTCTCGGATCAAGAGATGCACGATTTAGTGCTGCAAGGGCTCTCCATGAACTTTTTGATGCTGAAAGCATTAGAGACTCTGAATTAGCTTGGCAGGCTGTTCAGCCATTGATTGACATGCTCAATGCAGCATCAGAGAGTGAGCAAGAGGCTGCTCTTTTTGCCTTGATCAAGCTGACATCTGGGCATAATTCAAAAAGAACTTTATTTGTTGATGTTGAAGGTAATCCACTTGAGAGCCTATACAAAATATTGTCTTCTGCTTCGTCCTTGGAACTGAAGAGAAATGCTGCAGAACTTTGCTCTATTCTGTTTAGCAATGCAAAATTCAGATCAAATCCAATTGCCTCTGAATGCATACAGCCCCTTATATCTCTCATCCAGTCTGATAACACGGCAGTTGTGGAATCTGTGGTTTGTGCTTTTGAGAGATTGTTGGATGATGAACTGAAGGTGGAGCTTGCAGCAGCCTATGTTAACATAGTGGATCTTCTTGTTGGCTTGGTTTCTGGAACAAATCTCCGACTTATTGAGGGTAGTATCTCTGCTCTAATAAAGTTGGGGAAAGATCGGGCCCCATGCAAATTGGACATGGTCAAAGCAGGTATTATAGATAAATGTCTTGTGCTACTCCCAATTGTGCCCAGTTCATTATGCTCTGCAATTGCAGAACTGTTCCGCATTTTGACAAACAGTGGTGCAATTGCGAGAAGTTCAGATGCTGCAAAAGTGGTAGAACCTCTTTTTATGGTTTTGCTTCGGCCAGATTTTGGTTTGTGGGGACAGCACAGTGCCTTACAAGCACTTGTAAATATTTTGGAGAAGCCACAGAGCCTGGCAACATTGAAACTTACTCCCAGCCAGGTCATTGAGCCTTTAATTTCATTTCTGGAGTCCCCATCTCAAGCCATTCAGCAACTTGGCACAGAACTGCTATCTCATCTTCTTGCACAAGAACATTTTCAGCAAGATATAACGACAAAAAATGCAGTGGTTCCACTTGTGCAGCTTGCAGGAATTGGAATATTGAACCTTCAACAGACAGCAATAAAGGCACTGGAAAAGATCTCCATTAGCTGGCCAAAGGTGGTTGCTGATGCTGGAGGAATTTTTGAGCTAGCAAAGGTTATTATTCAAGATGATCCTCAACCACCTGTTGAGCTTTGGGAAACAGCTGCTTTGGTTCTCTCAAATGTTCTGCGTGTCAATGCAGAGTACTACTTCAAAGTTCCTATGGTGGTTCTTGTGAAAATGTTGCACTCTACTTGTGAGAGCACTATTATGGTGGCTCTTAATGGCTTAATTGTTCATGAAAGGACTGATGCTTCTAGTGCAGAGCAGATGACTGAAGCTGGTGTCATAGATTCTTTGTTGAACCTACTAAGATCTCATCAATGTGAGGAATTATCCGGAACACTACTTGAAGCTTTGTTTAATCACATCAGAGTACGAGAGAAGAAGGCTTCTAAGTATGCAATAGCACCTTTATCTCAGTATCTGTTAGACCCACAAACCAGATCAGAGACCTGCAGATTTCTTGCAGCTCTAGCTCTTGGGGACCTCTCCCAGCAGGAAGGACTTGCAAGGGCCAGTGATTCTGTTTCAGCTTGTCGTGCTTTGGTAAGCTTGCTTGAAGATCAACCGTCAGAAGCAATGACAATGGTAGCAGTTTGTGCATTGCAGAACTTTGTCATGCACAGTAGGACTAATAGGCGAGCTGTTGCAGAAGCAGGTGGCATATTAGTAGTGCAGGAACTACTACTGTCTCCTAGTGCTGATGTGGCTGGGCAGGCAGCCATGCTGATTGAATTGCTATTTTCTAATCACACTCTCCAAGAATATGTATCAAATGAGCTCATCAGATCTTTGACAGGTAATTTATTTCCATTTTGTTACATATCTGATCCTTTTGTTGATGGGTTGAAGGTGTACCATCTTGTGTACTGTCATCCTATTATAGGCCTGTATGAGGCAAAGGACCAGAATTTCATATAATTTATAACGGCATGTTTTCATTCTAGAGGAAATTTTCTTATATGAGTAGTTCTCTCTTCTGGTTTATTATTTGGACAAAATGATGCTTTTCCTTGCTTTCCTTCTAATTTTGGAACCAACTGTAACTTTGTTTTGCAGCTGCTCTTGAAAGAGAATTGTGGTCCACAGCAACTATCAATGTACAGTTCTTGAGAACCTTGAATGTCATATTCGCCAACTTTCCCAAGCTCCATGTTTCTGAAGCAGCTACCCTTTGCATTCCCCACTTGGTAAATGCACTCAAATCTGGTAGTGAGGCAGCTCAGGAATCTGTGTTGGACACCTTATGTTTGTTAAAACAGTCTTGGTCAACCATGTCAATAGATATTGCAAAGTCCCAGGCCATGATTGCCGCTGAAGCTATTCCTATTCTACAAATGTTGATGAAAACCTGCCCACCAAGTTTTCATGAAAGAGCAGACCTCCTGTTGCACTGTTTGCCAGGATCTTTGACTGTTACAATTAATCGTGGGAATAACCTAAAGCAGGCAATGGGAACCACAAATGCTTTTTGTCGCTTGACAATAGGCAATGGTCCTCCTCGCCAGACCAAGGTGAGAGTTTTTCTATAGTAACATGTTCATAGACAAACCATTCAGTTTGCAGTGCAGTTGTCATAGATTGGTGTATACTTAAGAGAATTCATGTTATGTAAATTGTTGCATTTCTTGGGTAAACATGATTGCATACCAGTCTGGTAGGATGAGCGAGCTTTTGGAATACCATTGCTTTTCTAAAGGAATAAACAGAACCTAGTCTTTCAGTGTTATATTATATAGCATGACTTGTATCACATGCAGAGATTCCCATATTTGTTTTCAACCAGGTGAAGTTTTCCCCTAGCAGTTTGTAGTTTCTCCTTTTCAAAAACAGAGGAAGTCAACACCTAATGGGTCTACTAAGATTAATCATCCTTTTGAAAAAATATAATGTATATTAACCATAATTTTAATATTGTGCCAAAATGCAACATCGGATCCTAAGGAAAATGGTGACTATACGCTTTTTTCTAATTGTCAGGGAGTGCTAAATTTCATATTGAAATGATCTATTTTGTCAGGTTGTGAGCCACAGTATATCTCCAGAATGGAAAGAAGGATTCACATGGGCTTTTGATGTACCACCGAAGGGCCAAAAACTTCACATCATTTGCAAAAGCAAAAATACTTTTGGCAAGGTAATTTTTTTTAGAATTACCTTCGGTAACGTAATTGGTTTTTCATCTATATGCATTCTAGTGCAATTTTCTGAAAGTGGATTTTTTAGCATTCGGTTGGAACGGTCATCAATTCATTGCTCCTCATCGAATAGATATGCTCATCTTGGAGGAGATGCATAAACATTTGGTTGTAGGAAATCCATTCATTACACATGAATCTCTGATCTGTTTCTTGATTTGCTAATTGTCAACAGCACATGCTATGTTTAGGCAGTATGTTTTGACACAAAAAAATTCTGATTGGGAGATAATTTATTTTTTCAGAATACTCTGGGAAGAGTGACTATCCAAATTGATAAAGTTGTGTCAGAGGGAGTATACAGTGGGTTATTCAGCCTCAATCATGATAGCAACAAGGATGGCTCCTCTAGAACGCTTGAAATTGAGATTGTCTGGACCAACAGGACATCGGAATGATAGCACTTACTGGGAAATAAATAGGGTTATTTGTACAAGCGACTTCGTTGAAATTTGGCACAGGAGGCTGCTCAAAAGTTGAGGGGAGAATCATTGATGTCATTTTCACCATGACAGGATGCAGAAGAAGGGTGATTTGCTTGTAAGTAGTTTCGTTATTTGAAGGTCCAGTTTTGCAGCAACAAAGATTACACGCTACGTTAAATGTAAGTGTGAACTGTTTATTTTATCTGCAGAGGTGAGAAGGGGGTCGAGGGTAGTTCCCATGGTGTAGGGAAAATATCTAAGTCGTTTAAAAGTTGTTGTACAGGCCAGTTCATAGGCATCAGCAATTAAAACGTACGATAGAAAAAATAGCGTGCAGAAAATAATTAAATCAAGCTTTTCAGTGGAAATGGTTCCTTCTGGTGAGATATGTGAATTTTTGGAAAGACTAACTGACCCTTTCATCTTGATTTCCCCCCTTTAGCGAATGAATTGTGGAAACCATGAGATTCGATTCTTGGCTCTCTGGATATAGTGCTGCTGCTGTCTGTGTTGCCGTACACGGGACTGCGATGCTTTAATACGCTCTCTAACCCCGATCTCATCAGGTTTGAACAGTGCTTTTCTCCTGAATATCGTAATAAATTCTCCAAATAACAAATAAGAGGTAAATATAAATCAAAACAAACTGAAGGGTGTTGTTTGTTTGTATCTAGAAGGAGCAGACTTGTAATTTTATGTCATGATGATTGATGCACAAGCTTGCCTGTTTGCTTCCATCAATAACCTATCCAAACAGCAGGTCATCTGTGGAGAAACGAAACTAAAAAATGGCCGTGCGTCTCCACGGTTGACCGGAGTAGCCAAAGCTTCGATTAGGTCGTAGACCTTGTGGCAATGGAAGATCAGGGTCGCCATTTCGGGAAAAAGGAAAGTTGGCAATGTGCGTATGTCGATCAATGCCCGCCCCTAATTTTATTTTATTTCAAGTGGAAAATGATAGATTAAAGGGGGGGAAAATCGAATGATCAATGCATTTTCTTTAATGTCATGGTCCAAAACGGAATAAATGACAAGCGAGAGGGCGGGGGAACTTATTTTACAAGAAAGAATGAGAATAGATTACAAAAAACGTGGGGCCAATTTCTGGATGGTTAAAACACAGTCTCCACAATTTGGAAAGAGGATCCTATAAAATTCTGGAATTCAATCAAACATTATTGTAAAGGCAGATCAAAAGCAGAAACGTCTCAAGCCAAACTCAGCAGAAATGCCACAGGGCAATCAAAAGCTGCATAAAACCTAACTTGCTGCTGCAACCAAAGCAGATCGAGCCCTTGCAAAAGAAGCGATAAGTGATCCGAGATGCAACTTATCATTGCACCCAAAGACCAACCTGTATCTGCAAGATTATAGAACTATAGATTAGTGCAATTGACTCCTCAAGGAGTGTTCAATCCAGTAGGGTTTTTTTTTTTTAATTAGCAAGAACAACATTAGAATGATATTGTAAAGGCTATGATCTGCATTCCTTTCTCTACTCAAAAATGTCTGTATTGACATTAAGCACCACTTATGGAAATCAATAAATAACACCAATTATGAATTTATAATCTGAAAATCAAGAAGTATTAAAAAGCATGAACTATACCTTGTTCATTTTTTTTTCCTGGCAAAATGTGCATTTGGCCTCCTGATGTAAATGCATATGCATGTCAAGCTGCATGAGTTTGATGCACAATTCGACACTCAACCTTGTTATAAAATAAGGATATCAAGCCACGCATCTATCCACACAGTCATAATCAAAGACAAAATGCAAATAAAAATAAGATATGAGAAAGACTTGTGTACATACTCTATATCAGCCAAATCATTGATCAATGGCACTCGGACATCTGACTTCATCTTAATCTGGAAAACAAACCTGTTGGAATAACAAGTGGTCACTTCTCTGACGATATCCACCAAGGCCAAACCTTTCCTTGTCTTGATTTCAAAAATCCCTATGAAGAATGAGTACAGAAAAAATGAAAAATAGGAAACCATTCACAAATTGCACTTTATAACAGACAATCAAATCATATATGGAAACCATTCATGCGCTTATAGCTCTCTGCAAAAGATTTATTCAGAAGCCAGTGGGTTATTTACTCAATGTCTTTGGGCAATGGTTTCCAGTGCACGTGTATATTACACAGTACTCAAGGGGTGTAGCGTGATGGCAAAGGATTTGAGATCTACACAGCAGGTCTCGAGTTCGAGTCAGGGTGTGCATCTCTTGTAAGAGTCTGGGACAACCGGGGTTTTACTCCCTCACCTGGGCTCACAAAATACGCTTTCCGGGAGATGAGGTTTCCTCAAATCCAAAAAAAAAAAAAAGTATATACTACACAGCTTCTTCTGTAATTTGCTGGGAAGCCATTTGTGTTGACTGTATACATCAGAAATAAGAATGAAGAATCAACCATTTTTTAGATTGAAAAAAGAATCAACAATTTCTTTTTGGATTCATTAGCACAAAAGGGTTAGCAAAAATTGGGAACCAAACCAAGGCAGGCAAGAGGGACTGGGCCACAGCCCTTGACCTTGGTAGGGATTATAGTAGGCTTTCAGCTCTCTTTGCCTTTTCGATTGAGTTTCTTTTCTCGCACTCTTACAGTCTAGCATGCATTCTGATGGGTACACCAAACCGGCGACATAGATTACATGTGTATGGATGGAGATGACGGAAAACAACCTTACCAGCTACTTTTTGATTGGGGGATTGAGCTCAGTTTGTGAATAGTGGTCCTTTATTAGGTGCCCTGTCATAAAGACCCAATCCCAGTACTGCCCAACCTTCTAAAATAGACAAGGGCAGACATGTTCTTGCTGAAGTATACCTAAGACGAGTTCCAAGGTTCAATGTTTTAGATATGAAGGTTTTGGTTACGTTGCAGATAACTATACAAATAAAACATTTGTTATTAAGGAGCAAGAGGATGTAGACGAAGAGGAAAATTATGGCGATCAAGTGTATAAACTCGACCATGATGATTTCCAAGACATAAACGAGGAAGATAAGGCTGGATTCGATTTTTTAGGTTGTGTTCCATCCATATCCATTTAAATTAAGTAAAAACAATGATGTTAAACAATTATGTTAGGTGTGATTCAATGTGCCCTAACATAATATAAGAGAACTAAAAATTAAAGAAGGACCGCCATTTCTCACATTTACATTAAGTGTGGAAATTAAAGTTGTAAGATTATAATATATAGTAGGAGTTGTAGCTGTATCTTATAGTATTGTAGTTCACTCAGGTCTAAAGTTAATTCCCTATCCTCAATCATATATTGTATAACATGTCAATAACATTTCTATAGCAATCAAAGAGAGGTGTATTTTTCCTAGGTTACTATAATAAGATTTTGTGTGATGTGATTTCAATGGATATATGACATATTATTTTAGGTAGACCATGACTCTATGATCTCGATATTACCATTTTAAAGGTCAAATTCTTGTTCTTTCCCTTTTAAAGATAGAAAAATTCAACTTGTTAAGTTACAATCAAGGCCTAACAACAATAATAATTAAAAAAAAAGCTTATGAAAAAGAAAAGTTGAACAAATCACAAAACTCATAGCTCAATAAGTCAATATCAAATTAAAAAAAAAACAAATTCTATTTTTTTT
>Ga0325404_1004003_pt1 | contig 15707 bp, 11 predicted proteins | sample PopdelMetagenome_18_FD_205664 | JGI IMG/M metagenome (GOLD analysis project Ga0325404, IMG submission 205664) | Populus deltoides microbial communities from Bellville, Georgia, United States - Xylem-Control-R1 | ecosystem: Host-associated > Plants > Phyllosphere > Stem > Wood/Secondary xylem... | reverse complement strand
GGTATGTTCATACATGGAGATAGAGATAGAAAGAGAGAACCCAGTGCTTTAAAAGAACAAGGACATATGATATCAGTTTCAATTCCGATCAATGAAATGTCTACTGAAGCAATGCAGAGTCCACAAAAGGAATATTCAAACAATGGAAGGAAAAGCAAAACATCATAACAGCTTTCTAAGCCAAAAAATGAACACTAAAACTGTAACCCCCATAAAATGGCTTTATAAAGTAACATATTTTGAGTGGATACTGCGCTTTATGAGGGTGTAGGCTGTAGACTTTGATTTATTAAATGCATCAGGAAGCTCAAACTCAACTTGATTTCCTATCTCCTTCAGCAACTTGTTGAATGCAAGGGTGATTCGTTGATCAAGGTTCTAATGAACAAAAGAAACAGCAAAAAGCACCGTCTCGGTGAGTTTATCAAAGTAACACCCTAGAATCAGATCAACCCAATGTCGTAATATCAGAAAAGGATAAGTACATAAGGAATTAGCTGAAAGAGCATTGCCATCTTAAAGTAAGTTGTAAAGCGAAAAAAACCAGGCTGAAACATCCTAAAATTGCAAGGTAATTCATCTCAAGAAAGAAAGAAACAGGATCCTATGAGAGGTAGGTATGAGATAAACGATTACATGTCTAAGACATGAGAACGGAAACATTGAGAAGAAAAGGAGAGCATATGTAGTCGAATTTTAGTGAATAAGAATTTCAGAAGAGAGCAATGTCACATTAGTATAGCAAATTGGCGTTGCTGCTGCTAAAACTATATCCATGTAAGAGCAATTTGTTAAAAGGAAGACGCGAGCCAGTCACTTATAAAATCCAACATCCCAAATGGATAATCTTCACTGATGAACTATAAAGCAGTAAGAAGAGAGAATTGAAAACTAGTTCAAGTTTGAATGTCAAGCTAAAAGGAAAGGAAAATAGAAAGAAGAGCAGAGTAACCTTCTTCGCAGCAGGCATGGCTTCCAGTAGCATAAGCTTGCAGAATACCAATCATAAGGGATATTACAGTGAGTCAGCAACCAAAGATATCCATTGAAAAGACTTGAAAAAAAAAGAGAGAGAGATAAAAAAGAATTGATGATAATAAAAGGAAATGGGCGTAAAGATTCTCAAAGGGTGGAAGGCAGAATCAACTGAGTCGTAGTTGGAAAAAATAAAAACCTAGAAATCAAACACCAGGAACAGACACTGTGAATTCTTTCTCAGTCCACAAAAGATGTTCGTAAGGCAAGGAAGGACAGTTTAAAGAGTGAATTCATTTGATTCAATTCTTAGGAAACCAGTTACCAAACAGAGAATGTTTTAGTGAATAGATCTCATCTGGTGTGGTGTCAGCAAGCGAAGAAGAAAAGATTGCTTTGTTTTAATGGATAAAGAAAAGGGAGGAAGGAGAGGAATATGAGAGGCAAGAGAGTGTGTGCGTGTGTGTGTTGTGGCTTACCAGGGGAAGCGAAGAGAACAATCTTCTCTCTTCTTCTTCCTCTTGTGCCTGTTGAGCGAGCGAGGGAAGTTGCTTTTTTCTCTCCCTCGCCCTGACAATATTTTACTGCCTGGCTCACTTACAAACGGATGTGTGATATGGCAATAAATCAATAAAAACAAACGAACAAACAAGGAAAAGTAAAGAAAGGAAGGAGGAGCGCTTGTTTTTGAATTTTAATTTTCTTTTTCCCGTTGATAAAAAAAATATATATATGAAAGTTGATGTTGTAATAACGATGCAAATTAGTAGCAAGTGTGTGTGAGAGAGAGAGAGAGAGAGGTGTATCCATCTAATTTACGGGGCTGAGCCCATAGCTTGGATTTTGTAAGAAGAGAAGAAAAGGGCCTACCCGAAAGAAAGAGAGGCCCGAGACTCAGCTGGAAAATGCAACGACAGCGCAGAGAGCTGCTTTAACATGACATAACATCAACCAATAGTCTCTCACACAGCACACACGTGGTGATTGAAATTCAAAACGACAAAACCAATAGTAATTATTATTGCTATTATGCTCCCTCCCCCATCATAATCATTGGGGAAGAGTAAAATAATAAACAAATAAATAAAATATTGTATAATTCCACAGATTTACAGACAAAAAGAAAGAAGAAAGGAATTCCTCCTCGATCAAACAAGGAAAAAAAAAAAGAACAAGCAGATGTCTAGCACGGGTAGAAGAACTAGAAGAAGAGGCTGTTAAATTAAAATAAATAAATAATCAAATTTGTTTCATGTTTGATAGTTTGCGTGTCCCTTCCCTCTCCTCTCAAACTCCGAAACACAAGCCAAGCAAAGGAGACTCCTCTCTCTCTCTTTCCTCGCCGAAATCAATCTCGAATCGAATCGATTCAGGTATCGATTCCCTCTCTCTCTCCCTGTGTATGTGTATAACTGTTGATAAATAGTATTAATCATGGTCTTATTATTAACGCACTGCTTTCTTGATTTGGTTTAGGGTTTTTATATGTATATCTCTGAATAGATTAGTTAATATATTTTAATTTTGTTGCAATTATTTTTTAGAATACAAGACTTTGTCGTCGAGCATAGGTCGATCAGTATTATCTCGATGGCATGAGCTTCTTTTAAATAAATAAATGATTGAATCAATTAATTAAATTTCTTTTTATTAATAAAAAAATGAATTATAGGCAACCATCAATCCGATTTGCAGACCTTTGATCACTGTCTACTAGTGAATAAATCTCTAATTCGTTGCATTTTTTGTGATGCTCAGCCACATAAACTGTGTCTCTCTTTGGATTCTTGACGACACTCTGGTTGTGTCTATGAGACCTTTCTATTGCTCCATGCTGCTCGATGACTAGGTAATGAAGGGTTTTCGTGAAAGGGGGTTTGTTGCTTCTTCCAAATCTTCATCTACAGCTGAATCCCCACATAGATCTTTCACTTCTGATTCTTCAGAACTGGGGTCCGCCGACGCCAAGTTTTCCAAGCCTTCTTTATGGTCAACCTTCTTTGCATCAGCTTTCTCTGTCTTTGATACACATTGCGATTCATCTTCAACTAGTGAAAAAAAAGCACCTCATATTAGACATGGTAATGGTTGGACGTCAGCTGTGAAGAAAATTGTGGCAGGTGGCTCAATGAGGAGGATCCAAGAGTGTGTATTAGGGACAAGCAAGACAGGGATTTCTAACACAACTAGTGACATTTGGCTCCTAGGAGCATGCTACAAGATTTCACAAGATAATTCTTCTGGGGATGCTGCCGCTACCAATGCTTTAGCTGCCTTTAATCATGATTTTTCTTCACGAATTCTTATCACATATAGAAAAGGTTTGTGTTATGACTTTTCATCCATTTCAGCGTATCTTTAAGTAAAGCTTTAGCAAGCATAATAATCATAACTATGGGGAGCTGTCTTAAAAGTGTTCATTTATAGGGTTTGATGCTATTGAAGATTCAAAACTTACCAGTGATGTAAGCTGGGGTTGTATGCTTCGGAGTAGTCAGATGCTTGTTGCTCAGGTATACTGCTGCTGCTGCATTTCTCACATCAATACTCTCTTCTATGATAGTTCAATCATTTCAGTTAACTTTCCAGCCCTTGGTCCTTGTATGTTTTGTTATGATGCTTGCCTTCCAGTTAATTGGTGAATTCTCATTTCTGACTCTGCAGGCATTGCTTTTTCATCGATTAGGGAGATCTTGGAGAAAACCATTGGACAAGGTGAACTTGTGGATTTTCAATTTTAATGAATTCGTTTTTTCCTACCATACAACGATGAATCACAAAAAAAAAAAAAATCCTATCTTGTAGCGCTATCATGGATTACTTTTCATCCTCCCAATTTAATTATGCAGCCATTGGATCGAGAATATGTTGAGATTTTACATCTTTTTGGTGATTCGGAGTCATCGGCTTTCTCTATTCATAATCTTCTTCGGGCTGGAAAGGCTTATGGCCTTGCAGCTGGGTCATGGGTAGGCCCTTATGCAGTGTGCCACTCTTGGGAATCTCTAGTCCGCTCTAGAAGAGAGGAAACCAATCTTGAATACCAGTCACTTTCAATGGCTGTTTATGTTGTTTCTGGTTCTGAAGATGGGGAGCGAGGGGGGGCTCCAGTTCTCTGCGTTGAAGAAGCCGCTAGACATTGTTCAGAGTTTTCTAAAGGTCAAGAAGATTGGACACCAATTCTTCTATTGGTTCCTTTGGTTCTTGGGCTTGATAAAATAAATCCAAGGTTTGTGATCATGTTCTACACCTACTTTCATATTGAAATCATCTGAGAAATCGATTGGCTTTGTTTGTTGGTTTGGTTAGGTCTAATTTGCTGCTTTCATAGAGATTAAATAAAGGAGCATCCATTGCATTCATGAACTGTGATGCTGTGTTTCACCATTTAAGGGGGAAGAATAGTTTAATATTTTGTACCTAACCGGAGCCCTTTTAATTTTCCATGAAAATATAATGATTATTTTTATACCTAGTAGGCTGGATGCAAATGTTTCTGGGAAGCCTTTGATAGAAGTGACATGGGGCAATTAATGTGAGTCAAATTAAATACCCTTGTCTTAACTAACTTTCACAAATAAATACCTTGACTTTGGAACCTGGGGATGTTGTTGAGCATTTATAAGCTAGAAGAAGTTTACAGTCAAACGTTTTACCTAGTGATTGGCTGAAAAATGTATACCCTAATTTCCATTTTTTCAACATATTAATGGGGTGCTTCTCCTATTGGAAAAGTAACAATGGTGCATTGAGAAAATAGATTTTGGTTTAGGGATATTCCCATTTTTATAGTGGAGAGCTTCAATTGGATGATCCTGTTTTTCTTGTGTAAGGCAGTTTTGCATTTGGTTGCCCAGCATTCCTGTGGGGAATGGGGAAATGTATCATATGATTCAACATTAAAAACAAATAACGAAATCACTTCTTATTTCACTGCTCCCTGATTCTATTAGTATAACATAACTTTAGACATGTATTTAAAGTTCTGTCATATTTTATTTGTTAACCAGTTGGAATTTAAACTGTTCTCAGGTATATTCCGTCCCTGCAAGCAACATTCACCTTTCCCCAAAGCCTTGGAATTTTGGGTGGGAAACCTGGTGCTTCAACATATATTGTTGGTGTGCAAGATGAGAATGCTTTTTATCTTGATCCACATGAAGTTCAGCCGGTAAATCATAATTCTTTCTGATTTATCTGTCATCATATTGTTGATGACTAATTTATTCATTCCTATGTCATTCCATACTCTGTGGCCATGATTTTGTACTCTCTTTTTTTACTTCATTTATCCTCTCATAGTGATGATTTACCAAACATGACAAAAAAGAAATTGGGAATCACTTCAATTCAGAACAAGAATTTAAACAAATTGAAATATGGTACCTGAAACAAGAGAGAGAAGCAAAACAATTGAGGAACGTGCATTTTATCCTAAAATGGAAAGGACAGTGTAGATATGAATCTGAAAGGTAGTTGAAGTTAGAAAAGTGTCAAAAAGTTTTAAGACACCAATTTTTGGTTAACATGTTTAGAAAATAATCTGAAAATGGCACCTTATATCTCGTCAAAGCTTAAGAACAAAATGTTTGTTAAAGTCTATAACAGGCTCCTAGACTGTGGATCGAATGTTAACTTGATGCTTGCATGATAAAACACTCTAGGGAAATAGTATGCTTTGACGATTTTCTACATGACAATCATGATACTAGGAATTAGGAGTTGATGACTCTTAATCTTCAATCATCATTTGTATTTTTTGTGATTTGTGGAACCTTTTTTACAGAAAATCAAGATGAAAAATGATTGTTTATGTTACATTCATATTAGTCTATGAACTTCCAAAATTAGTCTGTTTGGAGGATTGGGCTAAGCATTAGTGTTAGGAGCATGGTTATAACAAATCTAACTTTATTCCTTTTGATGAATATAGATACTTATTAGTGACCAAAGCATCTGGCTAATGATCCCTAAAGATCTCCATATATGTGGTTCGTTGCAGTATCCAAGTCAAACTAGTTTTATTATTTGATTTTTACACTGAAGTTGTTGCGTTTAATAATAATAATAATAATAATAATAATAATAATAATAACTATTATTATTATTATTATTTGATTGATTTCTGCAGCATATAGGGTTGTAATGCAGATAACTTCACTTCTTGACAGTGGTAGCTAACATACTAGTCCAATGGAGGATCTTTATGAATATTTATTCTAGGAAGTTGGAAGATGTTATTCTATGCTATTTGGTGAATCTATTTATTTTAGATTATTAAGATATTTAGAATTAATCAGGGATTTTATTTTGTTTTGGACTTTATTATTTCTATTTCATTTTAGGTTTTCATTAGCGTTTAGGACTTTACATAGGCATCAAATATACTATTTTACGGTAAGCTGGAATGGTTATTGATAATTTGATTTTTTTTGTTTTTTTTTCAATATGTCGGTTCATCTGTCTTTATCTCCTCCCTCTTCCTCTGCTCCTTTCTTCCCATGTCTCCTTCCTATTTCCCCTCTCGTATCCCTGTCCTACATCATTGTCTCCCTCTTTTCAGTTGGCATTTGCATGAGCCACAAAATTCTCCTCTTCAAATCCTGCAATATCGATCATGAACCTCCAAAAGTTGTTTGCTAAGATTATTGAGACAAGCACTTGTTTCCATCCCAAACTGATTTCTCTTGCACGTCTTTGTTCCTTGTTCTCTTCTCATTTCTTTCTAATTGTACCAAGCTGAATAGTGATATTGTTGCCTACTTTCCATCAATTCAGTTGATTGAGCACGTGTTAATATTTTGATGATATTCTTGCTGGTGCTTGGGTCTTCAGGTGGTCAATGTTAGCAGAGATGATGTAGAGGCCAATACTTCATCCTACCACTGCAAGTAAGCTTATCCAGGGACTTATTTTCTTGTTTAGTTACCAATGGCAGCAAATGGTTTAGACTTTGCTAAACAAAATTTTTAATTCAAGCAGTGTTGTGCGGCACATCCCTCTGGACTTGATTGATCCATCCTTGGCAATTGGATTTTATTGTCGAGACAAAGGTTGCTAGTTGAATTGTGTTGGTTTGTTGTTATTTTATCTTTTCAAATGCAACCTGTTAACTAGGCTTCCCCCCCACCCCCTCTTTTTTTTTTTCCTTTTTTCTGGTTGACAGATGATTTTGATGATTTCTGTATGCTGGCATCCAAGCTGACAGACGAATCAAATGGTGCACCTTTGTTTACAGTGGCTCATTCCCGTAAATTATTAAAGCATGATAGTGGCGAGGTTCGGTCAGATGATTCCCTTGGTGTGATGACTATGAATGATGTAGAGGGCTGTGTACACGAGGATGACTGGCAACTCCTTTAAATGGAAAAATCATTTGGGGGATTTAAGCTGGTAAGTACATGGTGTGGATTGCATGGGGATCGAATGCCCTTTTTCCTCAGCACCTCATATCAGGCAGTGCAATTAGGTGTTTAGTCCACGCGTGCTTCAATTCACGACTCCTTTTCCGCTGTTGGATTCAACATTTGTAGAAAGTAGAGGAGATATTTATGATTCTTTTCACGGTGTCAAAAACCGCAAATGTTGTAAGATAAATGATTAAATCTCATTTGGCTGGTGAAATTTTTCCTTTGTTTCTTGGTGGTTTGTCGCAAAGGATGATGGAGCATTTACCCAAGACCTATCCATGCGGCAGTGTTCTTGTTTGATCTTGAAGAAGGTATTAAGATTTGGGAGTAAATCACATTAATTATTGGAGTAAAATAAAACTATCCAACAGTGTTCCTGTCCTTGCGTTTGTGAGTCATCACAGGTATCTCATTTGCTTAATAAAGATTTATAATTCACAATCGTTAGAGATGCCAGGATGCATACATGCTTTCCTCTGTCCAGATGAAAGCCAGTACGATGCTTCTCCCTTGTATGCTTATTGCTTATGCACAAATTTACTATATCTACCTTCGACATTCTCATGGGTCATCAGTAAATGGCCATCTCCCGCCTATCTTTATCCTCTGAGAACACTAACCTTTCAAGCCAATCACCTCTAGAGATTTAGTGTTGTAGATTTTTATTGTTTTTAAATAAAATCCTTTTTTTTTGTGGGAAATTTATGTTGTGAAATTCCTTTTACATCCATACTTTCCTAGAATGAATAAAAGTTATATACATGTTCATATAATTTTAAACTATTAAGAAATTGAGAGTTGTTTATATTTTTTATTAATTTTTAAAATAAGATTCATCTCTTATTTTGTTGTTTGTCAAATTCCTTTTACATCCATTCTTTCTCCTAGAATTCTTAATTTGTAAGTGTTATAATAATAATAATAATAATAATAATAATAACCAGCCTACTCAATAAATAAAAAAGAATACAAGGGTATTATAGTCTTAAAAAATGTTGACGTTCTAAAAAAGTATTTTCCCTTATATAAAAGAGACATAAGATTGTATGTTTGCTTTCCTTTGGAGATATATGTTGTAAGATTCTTTTTTCATGTGCACTTTCCTATAATAAATATAATTTTCTTAATTTATAATTATTTACGAGTTAAGAAGGATTTAACTACTTTTTTTCAATAAAATAAAAAGAAAATACAAAGGTATTATAGTCTTCACAAATGTTAACATTCTAAAGAAGCCCTTTCCTCATCCTCTCCAAAAAATATAATAATCTCCACTAAGCCCCTTCATATAATTTTATCAAGGACTGTAATCCAATTCCGTGTTCCTAGCAGGTTCATTCCCGACCATTAATGGGGACGATGCCCATTTACCCCTCATGTTTCGTGTGTTTAGCCTTCCTCTCATTTCTTTTCATGTTCTTGAACAAAGTATGGTGGACTCCAGTTCGCATACAGTCTATGATGAGGTCACAAGGAATCAAATGCCCTTCTTACAAATTCATCCATGGAAACTCCAAAGAGATTACCAATATGAGAACGAGTGTCGTGAGCTTTCCATTGGAGTTATCACATGTTCATGAGTTGCTCCCCAGAGTACAGCCACACATTCACGCATGGATCAAGCTATATGGTAGATTAATTTCATCATTTTTATTTTTTTTTTACCCAAAGCACCAACTTGGTGGAATCTTACTCTTTTTTTTATTTTACATGCCAATCATGTCCAGGGATGAATTTTCTGTTCTGGCAAGGTCCTCAAGCCCTGCTTGTTGTGACGGAACCTGATCTGATTAAACAAGTCCTTAACAATAAAAACGGAGAATTCCGAAAGAGACCCTACATTTTACATATGAAGAAGCTATTGGGGGGGTGGAAGTGTAGCAAGCAAGGGTGAAAAACGGTTCAAGCTGCAAAAAATATCGAACCATGCTTTCCATGCAGGGTGCTTGAAAGTAGTGCTATTTTTATTTTCAGTTTTCATAATTGTTTTCGAAGTTCTTACAGATTAAAACAACTCATATAGATCAAAGAATTTCTCTTCTTTCACAGAACATGATTCCGGCATTCATTGCCAGTGTCGAGGTGATGCTAGAAAGATGGAGACAGCACGATGGCAAGGAGATTGAGTTGTTTCATGAGTTTAAGATTTTGACATCAGAAATGATTTCCAGGACAGCTTTTGGAAGCAGCTACCTGGAAGGACAACATATATTTGACATGTTGGAAACAATGGTTGACATTGTTGTCAGGAACAGTTTTAAAATGACAATTCCTGTAATCGGGTACGGTTCCTACCTTACTCCAATTCCTTCATATCCATTTGTGCCTTGTTAAATGTGGTGGCCATAGACAGAAGTTGTAATTGGTTTGCAAATCTATTGATCTACCTTCTATAAGTGCAGAACCTTTCTGAGTTCTGAATTATCGCTTCCAGAAAATTTGTGAAATTAAGTGCTGATGACATTGAATCAGACAAGCTTCAGCAAGACATAAGCAATTGCTTCCTAAATATGATTAATAGCAGAGAGAAAGCAGCCATGGAGGGCAAATGGGATGGCTTGGAAGTGATTTTCTTGGATTACTGTTGTCGGCTCGTCATGACACCGATAAGGCAAAAGGAATATCTGTTGAAGACGTGATTGATGAATGCAAATCCTTCTATGCTGGTGGGACATGAAACAATTACCAGAGCCTCACTCGCCTGGACTTTTCTTCTTCTGGCAATTTACACAGATTGGCAAGATAAAGCAAGGAAGGAGGTCCTCTAATTGTTTGGTCTGCAAAATCCAAGCCCAGAAGGCATCACAAAATTGAAGATTGTAAGCACAACATCTTTTAGAAAAAAATCTTGGTGGCATTGCTCGAGGAAATGCCATGCGTCCTCGCTACATTTCTGTCCTGCATTTATATATATTTACCAACATAGAGAATTTGAACAAGTATATTATTGCTAAGATTCTGTGTATTAATTTTCAGCTGATCAACATCCAAGTTTTCACTCATTTCTTCCTGTAGGTAAGCATGATTATCAATGAATCTCTACGATTATATTGTCCTGCTGTTCAGATCGCAAGGAGAGTCCACAAGGAAGTAAGATTGGGGAAGTTTATTCTTCCAGCGAACACGGAAATCGTTGTTCCAATTGGCGCAGTTCACCATAGCCCTGGAATATGGGGAGAAGATGCTAGCCATTTCAAGCCAGAGAGATTTGCAGATGGAGTTGCTAAAGCAACAACGTGGCTGCATTTCTTTCGTTTGGAATGGGGGCTCGGAATTGTGTGGGGTCAAACTTCTCAATTACTGAAACAAAGATTGCACTCGCAATGATCCTGCAGCGTTACAGGTTTACTTTTATCTCCAACGTACGTCCACTCAACCTCTTTCAATCTCCACCGTATTGGATGCGAGGAAAATTGGGGGAGGAGGAGCAGGAAGTACGGTGGAAATATCATGCTACTCTTGTAGAAGAGAAATCAGATTACTCTCAACGCATCTTTGTCCTAGTCTAAAATAAATATATAAAATGGATGTCAAAGAAGTCAATGGAAATGTGCCACATGCTTAATGCATCTCCCATGAACCCCTTGACGGTGTTAGAGATGGAAATAAACGAAGGGATTTCATTAAAAAAAAAACTTATGTTGAGGGATTCAATGTGAGCTTATATTTTGACAGAGGGACTCAATTAAATAACTTTGAGTGCTAAAGGGTTGAACAATGTCACACGACCCCCCTTGTTAGATGTGCCTTTCTCCATTCAGTCATTTTTTTTTTATTTTAATTCCAACATTTATTTCCTTCTCTTTTTCTTTCCTCCAGATATAATGAATCGAAAATGAGATTGTTGAGCATCCAATATTATAGATCCATTAAAGCTACACACGGATGTATGAAAGTAGCATGCATGTGGTTTTTGTAGCCCCGATGAAAGGAAAAATGTTTCATCAATCACTACAAGTAATTTGAAGTCGCAAAAAGCTATTCAGAAGTTAAATTCTCAGATTACGAGAGAAGAAGCTGAGTATGGAAAACCAGAAAATCCCACGGGAGTGTGGATATGCCTCCACTTGATGGTGCCGTTATTGCTATATCCATCAGAGAGGAATGCCCCTTCCCCTTCACATTCGCCACAAGCTAGAGTTGAGGATCCCCTGCCACCACCGCCACTCATTACAAACAATCGATGGTTCCCACCTTCTTGGCCAACATAATCAAGAGCAGTCACACATGGGGTTGTTCCAGTTATGCAATTTGGAAGTGGAATTGAACTGACTATTTCCAATCTAATGTTGTCACTGACCTTGACTACTTCTCTGCTTTGCTGCTGCTGCGACTGTTGTTCACCTCCCAAGAACCATGACCATTGGTATTTGTCCCTGCTGACACAAACTGTAGTTGTGACTACTCTAGGGCTAGTTGTCGAAAAAGGCCAAACCCCATCAATCTTAGACCAACACCCAGTATGGCGATCATAAAACTCAACATCAGACCTGAATTGCCCCTGGCTTTCTGTGCCATATCCACTCACAACCCAGAACTTGGAATCCCCCTCCCAAGACAATCCCTGACACTCATCCCTCTCTTCAATCATATCTGGCAACATTTCCCATTGGTCTGTCTCCACGTCATAGACTTCTGCCGATCGCAATGCATTCTTCTGACTGTCATGCCCTCCTGCCACGCACACTGTAGAGGGTCCAACGACACCACAGGCAAAGAAAGAGCGTGGCACTGACATTGAAGCTCCGCGTCTCCATTTGCAGGCAGCTCCAGTAGTCTCGATGAGATCCAGGATGTATACATGAGGGACTGGCTCCAGGGTGATAGGATCCCAACCACCTAAAAGGAGTAGCTTGCCAGAGGATGGAAGGGCTAAACATTGGCAGAACATGGGAATTCGTGATCCCTCTGGAGGCCTTGTCCTCTGCCAGATGTTATGCGTGGCATTATAGGTGCTCAGTGCATACTGAGGTGGGCTGTGTATGTGCTCCTGCTCCTCTTGCTTGTCTTCGTTTTTAAGTATTTTATTATTGCTGCTGCTGCTGATAAGGGGATCATCGTCGTCGTCATCATCAGTAGTAGTAGAAGTAGTGGAGTGGTTTCTCGGGGGTAGAGGTTGGACAAGGCAAACAAGATGTTCGGCAGTGCCAGATTGGAGCCTTTGTTGATAGAAGGAAGGATGGGAAATCAAGCGTTGCCAGGTATGGCAAACTGACTTCATATTGGAATGGAATTGATAAGGCACTCTCACCAGGCACTCCATGGCAATCTCATCTGGAAGGCCTGGAATCAGCTGCTGCCTTTGATCATCTTGTAGTGCTTTTTTTAGCTTGACACTAGTTTTTGGTTCTTCCATTTTGTTTTCCCTTCTTGTGAACAATCTCCTACATTCAACAAGCCTTTATGTATAAAGGGTCGGTATGTATTTAGCGGATATAAATGGGGAAGGCGTGCTGTACAGGTGTTTATTTCGAATGGATTTAGTTGGGTTGAAGATGCGGAGCGCAGTAGCTGGCCGGCAAGTGGTAGGGCTATAAATGGTGACTGTTGATCTGTGTGTGATTCAGCTTTGTGGTGGTGGGTGATGAGAGCGCAGCGGGGAAGAGGAAAAGACAGGCGGGAGTGGTAAAGATAGCAATCAGTGCCCTCCCCTGCCTACCTTATATCTACATAAAGAGTTGCAGGTCCACATGTCAATTTATATCCATAGCCACCCCAACCCCATCAATAAATTTACATCTTCTAGAAGCCCATCCCCATGGCCTTTGTCGATCGTAGTCGTTTTCCGTTGTCATTTTGTAATGGATGGCTCGCGCTGCACCGTGTGGATTTATTATTTTTTATTATAAAAAAATATTGAAATGATATATATCTTTAATAAATAAATAAATAAAATTAAGGATTATAATTATTAATTCAAGATTTAAAAATATTAAAAAATAAAAAATAAAAGTCAAGCTAAACTTAATGAAGTTATTGAATTCATAATTCAAGATATAATTAATATCCGAATAACTTAATAAAAATAAATAAAAGAATACTAATTTTAAAAAAATTAGAAAAACAAAATTCTTTCTTGTTTAAAATTAAATGTCAAGATGCAATTAATAAATTTAATTTAATAAAAAAAATTAAAATATGAGGAAAAATATTAAGATAATACAAGTTTTATAATTTCGGGTTAAACTTCTAAAATATGACCTTTCCATTAAATTCAGGTTAAACTTCTAAAATATGACCAATTGAACCGACAGGTTAAATTCTAGCCCTAGGTTTTATGATTTGAAATGGTTGTGGGAATCCCAATTGAACCGACGGGTTATGTTTACAAGTGAAAGGAAAAGCAGATAGGGAGGGAGCAATTACTGATGATTCTGCAAATGTCCAGCAGGGCGAAGCAAAGCAATTAATTCAATGGAGAGAAGAGGAGGTCGGCTTCTAATGAAGTATCGTTGACGACAAAAACCAAACCGCTTAGATTTCCTTCTCCACAAGCAAGCTCCATTGGAGTTATCCATCCATGGAGGTTGCCAGCCAGTGCTCGTGCTCAGACAAACCATACAAGTGTACGTGCAGGCAAGGCAACTGCTCCTTCTAGAAACCTTTTTAAGATTCCCTTCGGAAAAATCAGTTGCGGACAACCTATTAAAAAGTCAATCGATGCCGGGAAGATTTAACTTGCCACGTGGCTCCAAGAGCGTGCTTCCGCATTGCGACCGCACCACCGTCGTCAAGAATTCATTATCATTGAAGGACAAAATGATATTGTTTTGACGTGCTTTTCAATAAAAACCATTTTCTTACGATTCATTATTGTTTTTATTTAAGATCAAGATGAGTGAGTGAGTGATATTCTTTCTTTCTGCTTGCAGCTCCAAATTAAAGGCAAAGCAAGCGGTTCTTCTAGAAGGGGAATTGAAAGGGATAATGGCACGGTGCCTGCCTCTATCTCTCCCCTCTCTCTACTTGTCCTCAACCAATTAAAAAGAAAGCAACATGCACTCACTCTGCTTGACTGTTGTGCTGTCGCCTTCTGGCAGCTGCTCATTGATCATGCACGCTGCCGTACGTTTCCATCCATCGGCTCAAACCCAAGGCTCACTTAAAACCGTGGATCTCTTCTCCATGACAAGCATACATAGCCCCTTGGCATAATTAACTAGCTAACCCTTACTTTTAATTATACGTTGACGGAAAAAGAAAAAAAAAAGGAATCAATCAATTCAATGTTTGAGGATTCATTAGTTGATTAATTAATTGAAACGTGATGGTGAGTGATTAATTTGATGTCAAAAATATTAATCTGTGATGCGCAACATATATAAATACATGCATGATCATATATTGTTCTTAATTAATTGTATGTTTGACGACCTCTAATCGCTTAATTGCCAGGCTGAGTCAGCTGAAAAACATTACTAAATTAATTAGTTGAAGCGTGTACACATTAAGTGTATCTAGCTAGGTAGGTTGGTTTATATCGCTTAATCAATCAACTAATAATAATTGGAAATAGCAGCTCTGCCAATCTTGGTTTCTTAGAGTTGCTACGATCGATACAGCACAAGAAACGCAAATGTCAGAGGGGAAACAGCTAGTACGACACAGTTATGAGTTCTACGTTGTTACCGGTGAACTTGTTAGTTATTTAGACACCTCGGGTCACGTTAAATTGACACATACAGAAAGAATAATTATCCTCTCTGTGTGGATAACTTTGAAAAGGAATTGCATGTCTGGATCATGTCAAGACGGTCAATCTATGAAACAAGGCTTTCAAGTAAGCATCGTGATAGCAATTTATATATATGTGCATGTACTGATTTCTTGTAAAATAGATAATCAAATGGGTGCTGCATAAAATTAAAAATACTCGTAGATGGTTACAGTCGCGCGAGTATGCCTAGATATTGTTTGACACGTGAATCTTTTTTCTCTCTCTCTCTCTCTCTCTTTTCCCTTTCTTTTTCCTTCTCCACTTCTCTTCCTTGTTGGGTTCGGTTGGGTTGTGCCTTTCGGGACCGGTTGACCCATTTTCTTCTCTTTCGTTTTCTTCCCTTCCCCTTTCACTAGTCTTTTTGAGCCAAATTGGAGACTAAATTAAAGAGTTGTTCAAGAAACAAGGGCTGAAATGAAAAATTGTGAAAAACTAGTTAGCACATGTTGCATCTGCCAAATTTAAGTGGGTTGCGGGGTCGTCCAGCCTCTATTGGTAATGTTGGATTCGTCAAAGAGAGGCTCGCCTCAAGAGGTCCCACGCATGTCGACGATGCTTCAATGGCACTCCAACATCTTATTCTTCTTTTCTCTCCCTTCTTCTCG
>Ga0325404_1004001_pt1 | contig 15717 bp, 13 predicted proteins | sample PopdelMetagenome_18_FD_205664 | JGI IMG/M metagenome (GOLD analysis project Ga0325404, IMG submission 205664) | Populus deltoides microbial communities from Bellville, Georgia, United States - Xylem-Control-R1 | ecosystem: Host-associated > Plants > Phyllosphere > Stem > Wood/Secondary xylem... | reverse complement strand
GTACCATCTAAAAATTCTTAACAAAATAAATCAAACAATAACAATAAAAATGACTAATAATAATTTGAGCGGGTCAGATGATTTACTTGTTTTTAAACAGAAAACATGATATATTTTAATTGCTATTGGTAATTTTTTAGCGTCGATGAATTTATTTTGTCAAAATTTGTTTTATAAACATAATAATATTATAATCAAAGATTCGATATATCTCTAAATTTTTTTATTTTATCTCTCTTCATTGTAATTCTTGCTACGGATTTAACAATGTTTTTTTTAAGTTATTTTTTTTATCAACAATAACTGTAAATATCTTGTTTTTCAATCCCAACATGTATTAACTGTGCTAAGTTATTTTACATTTCATCAATAATAAAATGTGTTATTTTATTATTTTAAAAAAAAAACCATGCTAATAAAAAATACACCCTAGATAAAGGGATTTATTGAGTGTAAAGTGAATGAATTCAGTTACAAAATGGTTTTCTCATATTCTAAAAACCAAGTCCCATGGTTCAATTATAAAGCATATCTACGTTTCAGGCGCTGCTCTTCGACAATCAACGTTTTTCAAGGAAAACATGGTGAAATCTAGGGTTAAGATTAAGAAAGAAGATGGATGGGAAGATGAAGTACAACAATCAGATTAGCGAGAAGAACAAGCATCATAGGTCTGGATGGATCAGAAATATCGTATTTTAATAAGTTCCAGTTTTCCAGGCAGCAACAGTAGATATGACAAAGATCACTGCCAAGAAGGCCAGTAAACTGTCGTGAATGAAGAAATTCATGGATAGTGGCAGCGAGATTTAGCATGAAGCATTTCAAGGTATATTCTCCCATATACTTGTGATTCCATCAGGAAGCTTGTTTTCTCTATTGTAATTCATGTCGCTAAAGGCAATAGAATTGCACTGCACTGCACTTGCACCTGCTGTTCTTGCCTGCATTTACAGAGATATGACGTTGTTGTTGGGGATTCCATAGGGAAAATATGATGGTTTAACAGTTAAGCTTAATTTGGTCATCAACGCAATCAGTTCACGTTTGGGTTTGGTTCAATGAACTGCAGCCGAAGCCTAATCTGATGAAGAGTGGGTACCCTAGCTAGGTTGGCTCGGTGGGACAAATTGAAACAGAAAGTTGAGAATGTTTCGTTGATTTTAGACTCGGCAGAAGAGAGTTTTAGCTCTGGAAAACTGGGATTTCCTCAAGTTTTATGGAGAAATCCCAGTTTTTGGTCAGTACTGCTCTAATTAACAGACCTGAGATTGCATAGAGCTTAAAGCTTTTCTTGAGCAGATGATCACACGAATAAAAACAGCAAGATTAGGACTAAAATTGTTAACCTAGCCTTCTTCGTGAGAATGATTTGGTTGATTTTATTTGCTTTGCTAGTAATTATGTTAGCAACTCAAGTTTGGCTTTGACAAATGAAGCAGATGAAAGTGTTTGGGCTTTTAAGCTTTTCATGACCACCCGGGAGATTGAATTCCTGGCTTCTCTTCTTCTGTTGGCTATGCTACTAACATGGTAGTAGAGCTTTCGACTGTCAGGGATGGCGTCAGTATCGCCAAAGAGAGGTCCCCCCACCCCCCCCCCCCTTGAAGTTGAATATGACTCCTCGGAAGCTCTTCGATGCCAGTCTTCACATCTTAATGTATTCGCTTCTAACTTGTTTGGGGTCTTTTCAGAATGGATCTGGAGCATGTTCCTCCTCCTGTTCTTCGGTATCTTTTGGACGCTGATAGAATAGGCATTGCAGCATGGATAACTCCTACCATTCTCAACAGATGCAGAAGAAGGTTAAAAGGATAAAAGAATTTAATATAGTAACCATTGCAGCAGCATGGCATGAAGAGGTGTGCTGGACCCAACGCACACTCTACTAGGCGTTACTGTGCTGCCCACCAATTCTGACAAGACAAGCACTTGAGGTTTATTCGATTTTATCCTGTTGATTTGAAGTGTGTGTTTTGATATAAAAAAAAATATCAAGCAGAAATATTTTTGTTTAATATTAAGACCGATTTGAAATTTCTAGTTTAACTCACCAAATTTATTATCTGTATATCTAACAGTTTAATAATTTTATTTTTTTTATTTATTTAGATAATAATAAAAATAAAAATTCATAAAATTAAGTATTAATTAAATATTTGATTCAACTGTAATAACTTTATAAAATAATAAATTATAATAATAAAAAAATAAAATTGTTACAATGAAGAGTCACCATAATATTTTTCAATTCTAAAGAGAATAATATATAATTAAAAATTTGACTTGTTTTCTCTATTGTAATTCATGTCGCTAGAGGTAATAGAATTGCACATGCACCTGCCGTTCTTTCCAGCATTTATAGAGATATGACTTGGTTGAAAGGGAAAATCGCAGAGTCAACCTTGTTGAGGATTCCAAAGGGAAAATATGGTGGTTTAACATTTAACATTTGGTAGTCAATGCAATTAGTTGAGATTCGGGTTTGGAAGAGGTAAAAAAAACTGCAGCGGCCGGAGCCTTATAATCTGATGAAGAGTGGGTACCCTAGGTTGGCTGGGTTGGACAAATTGAAACAGGATGTTGAGAATGTTTCATTGGTTCTAGACTCGGATAAAGAGAGTTTTAGCTCTGGAAAACTGGGATTTCCTCAAGTTTTATGGAGAAAAAGAAATGTGGGCGACTGTTGGTTCTCGTTTCAATGACGATTTAATGGCATTTGCTCGACGAGTCAGGATTTCAATGCTGCGTGGAGTTGGCTGTTCAGAACATTATTTACCGCATAGGGTTGCAATGCAACTCGGAACCGACGAAGATCTTTCAGGGTTGTGTTGGTCAGTGCTCTGACAGACCTGAGATTGCATAGAGCTTAAAGCTTTTGCTGAAGAGCTTGAGCAGATGATCACACGAATAAAAGCAGCAAGATTAAGACTAAAATTGTTAACCTAGCTAGCCTTCTTAGAGAGAATGATTTGCTTGATTTTTTTGGCTTTGGTAGTTATGTAAGCAACTCAAGTTTGGTTTTGACAAATGAAGCAGATGAAAGTACTGTTTGGGCTTTAAGCTTTTCATGACCACCCGGGAGATTGAATTCCTGGCTTCTCTTCTTCTGTTGGCTATGCTACTAACATGGTAGCAGAGCTTTGGACTGTCAGGCATGGCGTCAGTAACCACCCCCCCCCCCCCCCCAAAAAAAAAAATAATAAAGATTATTATGATAAACAATCACTGTAATATTTTTCAATTTTAAAGAGAGTAATATATAATTCTTGAATGGATAATATAAAAATAACAACAATAATTGAAGATTTTTACTATAACTAAATTTATTATTGGATTAGATCTGTTTTACCTATAAAAAATAAATTTAAATATGTATGAAAGTTATTAAAAAAAATAATTGTTTAAAAGTATATATATATAGGCCCACGAGGGATGGGCTGGTTCAAAAGTATATTTAATTTGGAGATGTAATGATTTTTTTTTAATAGTACAATATCTTTTAAATATAAATTACATCTTTAAAATCTATAAAAATATAATTTTAATGTGAATCCTATAAAAAAATATATATATATATATATATATATATATATATATTAAAGCTACCTCCCATTTAAATAAACATTAAATTTGCGTTATCGTGCGATTCCACGCGATTCCACGCGAGAATGTACCAAGCTCGAGCGGACGGAAGACGTGATATTGATTACACATCCGAATCCTCTGTATAAATTTACTGCTATTGTGAAGAGCCCTAAACACAACTTTCAATTTCAATAGAAAGGAGGAAGTCAGTCAATACGGGTGTCTGCGGCTATGGATTCGATCAAGCCTTTAGCCCCGAGCCGCAGGGTTTCCAAGTCCATACACAGGAAACAATGGGTACGAATCAAATCTAGTTATATTTCTATGTTTTTCTTAAAAAGATTATTCTTAATGCTTGTTTGTTGTTTCTTGACTGGTTGTTGCTATATATCATGTCCTTATTCCCAGAAATTAAAAATAATAATTATTCTTATATATATATATATATATTAAGAAGAACAGAGAGAGGAGGGAAACGATGGAACGATTGAAAACAGATATGGTAGAGATCGGTGAGGGACAAAAACGCATAAGAGAAGGGCAACGAGAAATAAGACAAAAGTTTGAAGAGATAGAATCTGAATGCCGCAGGCTCAAAGAGGAGACGATGAACATAGCCAAGCAGAGTGATTACAACCAAACCAGGATCAACCTAATGTTTAGCATCTTGAAAGCCCGTGAAGACAACAACTTTGCCCATGCTGATCACCTTACTGGTCTCCTCCGGTTGGTTAAATTCCCTTCGCCATTTCTTTTCTTAATTATTGGGATATCGGATTTCATAATTAATCTTGCTAATGCTAGCTATCGAGGGAAACACAAGTTAACGAACTCAAAATAAAAGAATCAAGATGCACTGTTGATAATTATTTTTCTCTCCATCATTGTGTTTCCTATTCGTTGTGTTGCCAGCAAGGAAATGGAAAAGCAGGAACAAGGGAAGGCAGGCCTGGTTGGCTGACTAATGATCATGGAAAACAACGAGCAGTTTGCCTTTGCAGTCACTCCTGATAGTCTTTTCTTATTAAAATGAAATCATCAGTCCTAAATCTAGATATGTATTGGCATTAGTCTTCCCTTAATATCTTACTTCCTTTGGTGAAGTTTCCATTTGATAAAGGATTTGCGTTCTCTGTTCCGAGTTGAATGTTTTGAGTTAGAGTACATACTATGTGAATTGCCAGGCGATGCCACCGGTTGTTATATAAACGGTATAAGCATTCGGTTGAGTATAACCTGAGGTAATCGAAGAAGAAGAAGATGGGCAGACATAATTAAACAAAATGAAACAAAAAAATACTTGAAGTATTGAGGTTAAACAATGCTAGCTTTCTGTTAAAGAAACGTAGCAGGCATTGTTCAAGTCTCAAATGCAAAGCCACATGTGCAGAACAAATCGTAATTCACCGCGCACTTACATTTAACCTATTTTAACTTGATTTTAGGGGTTAGAAGATGTTTTATATATAATCCATTAGTCATTAACGTTTCTAATGGGATAAACAAATTGTGCAATGACTTGAACACTTTTAGAAGTAACTAAATTTAAAACTGGGAAGAAGAGCTTAATGATCGTTTTCTACTTTGAATGCATAGTAAAAATGCTATTTTGCCCATAAAATTAAAAAAAAAATGATAGAATTTATGTTTGAGGGCATTTAGGTCTTTTTAATATGGCTGTTTCGTAATTATGTATTTGGACGAGGGGCAATTAAGTCTTTGACTATATATAGAAAAAAAATTTTTAAAAAAGTTGGAGGTGTCCACGCTATTTAGGTGATAAGTGCGGTGCATTTCGGTGGTTAAATGTTATTGTCAACGACGATGTTTGAAATGACGGGTCATCCTCTTTGCGGTGGTGGGATGCTTGTTCAAGAAGGAGGTGCAATTGAGCCCCTGTGAATATTTTTCTTTTCTTCTATTTTTCTTTCTCTTGACCTAGAAATTCATGTCATCTCTTTCAAAAATCAATTGTGTGTTCTGATTTGTTTCTATCTATTTTAGTCTTCATTGTTTTTATTGTTGTTTGCTTTGCTTTTAATGCATTTTGAGCTTTAATTGTTTTTCAATTTCATCTATAAGTATTTCATTTCATTTAATTATAATTAGGTCCTTATTTTTTTTTATTGCTATTTTTTTTATATGTCATTTTCTTGATTTTTTATTTCAATTTTGTCCATCATTATTTTATTTAATTTAATTTTTGTATTCAATTTTAATCCCCATTCTTTTTATCGTTGTTTTTTTGTCTTTTTTTAAATTTGTTTTATTTTTTAATTTAGTCCCTCGTTGTTTTTATCCATTTAGTTTTTATGTCAAATTTAATTCTCAGTATTTTAATTGCTATTTGTTTTGATTTTTAATTCTGGATGATTAGGGATTTTGCTTAGTGATTTTTTAATGTTTTTCTTCTATGGACTAATCTCGATCTCATGAATCGGGTCACTAGATTCAAGGATTAGCCCGATTTAATTTTGTTATTTTTATGCTTTTTTGTAAAAACTAATTATTTTTTAATTTCATCATTTAACTCGTTAGGCCTTGAGTTTCATGGTTTTTCCCGCTTTCCTTTATGTCTCGTTTATATATTTCAGGTTGCGGGCTTGTCCGGTTAACCTAGGATTATTCAAGTTTTTTTTCAATATATTTTTTTTTAATTTAAATTTTTTTGATTTAGTCCTTCAACATTAAGTTATTGAGTTTTGAATTTCGTGACTTTTATCATATTTATTTCTATGAGTTTATCATCATCTTATATTTTTTATCTTAAATTTTTTTTTATTGTTTTTAAAATTAGTTTTTTTAAAAAAAAATTTGTTATTTTAAGTCACGTTAATCAAGCTACCCGGCTTGACTTGAATTATCATGACTTGAATATAGTTTTTTTTTGCGTAGCAAACTGTGTAGCGTTAGAATATGAAACAGAGCAATTTTCGGCGCTTAGTCACAGCATGAAGAGATGTCAGGCGGATAACAAAGAGTGTGATTGCAAAGCAAAAGCAGTGGCGTAGCCGCATCAGCAAACCAGCGAAGTAGGAAAGAATCTAAGTTTAATGGACAGCAGACGTGATCACAAAGTATATTGATTTCGGCATTCACGTGGATTGATGGCCACTAGATGTACCATAAGCTGTCTTCTTATCTTTGTTGAATTTCTTTCTGTATAGTTCCAAAATATGACGGAAAGGGATTGAAAAACCCACCTCTCAAGTCAATGGTTTTCGAAAGAGAAACCCTTAATTTGTCCTGGTTGAGTTTCAAAACAAAGTGAGATAATGTCTAGCCTTGCTATGGGATCATTTCTCTGTGTTCATGGCAAAATCATGCAACCAAAAATCTATATCTGGGATTGGCCTTTTATTCTGATAAAAACAGGAAGTTGATTCTGCTGTGAACCTTGGGTTGATTCTCTTGAATACAACAGAAGCCGAGGTTTTCCATATATAATTGGAAGAATGATAATCATGTTGCTTTTGAACAGATCATGGTGCGGAAAAGGCCAAGCGAAGAGAATTAATGCCTGCTTATCTTAAATTTCTGGCAGGCATGGTGGGCGAAAAGTATATGCAGAAAAACATAAGAGAGATGGATCTTTGGTTACGAAGATGCTCTGATACACATTTATTTACGAGACTGGGGCAAACTATCATGGCTGAAACCAAAAACAACTACCACCCTGCAAAAAAAGTATGAAACCCAGTGAAAGAAAGCCTAGAAAAATTAGAAATAAGAGAGCAGGGAACTCGCAAACGCAGCTAACCATGAAAATAAACAAACTTGAGGGGAAAAAAAGGCAGATAAATCCTCTCTGACACATATCATATGATAGTTGATATGAAAAGTAGCAAGAAAGAAGCTCAGCACCCCCCTTAACAAACCAAAAAACATGGAAAGCGATGAAAAATTGAAAGGATAGGAGCTTAAGCAACTCGATCATGGCCAAATAAAATAGGAACAGTATAAACTAAAAGGGAAAGGGAAATAGTATCGTCCCCCTTTTCTGGTTGAGAGTCAACACAACTGTTTGTTCCAAAAATATCATATCACTATGAAATAAAATTATTTGAGTGTATTAAGTGTTAAATAATATATTTATTTTTATTTTATTTATTAAGGGTAGAATAATATTTTCAGTTTAATCTATATATAATTTCTTTGTATTTAGATTAACTTGAGCATTTTAGAATAAACAGATTAATGAGAATTTCAGTCTTCTTCTCTTTTATGTTCGTATTTCTTTTATGGAATAAGGTTTAATCCCGAACACAACTTTCACGGATCCAAATTTTTTGGAGTGATATTTTATCTTCCGCTTATGCAAAATCTAGTATTTCGTCTTTCCTTTAGCTTTTGTAATTTGATATTTGCGTTCAGTTTCTGCAACTTATGTTGTGTTTTGGAGTAATTGTATAATTTCAAGAAGATATTTGTTTAGTTTCTGCAATATCTATTCAATTTCTACAATCTAGTACTTTATCTTTCGCTGCTTTTGCGTTTTGGTTCTTTTTGTTTGTTAATTTTGGCTACCGAAAGAGATGATTCGCTTCAGTCTGTGAGTGTGGGGTTGGATGGAAAGAATTATTCTTATTGGAGTTATGTAATGAAGAATTTCCTTAAGGGTAAGAAGATGTGAAAATATGTTAGTGGAACTTACATGATACCCAAAAATACTAAGGAGGGGGATGTTGTTATGATATATATATATATATATATATATATATATGGGAAACAAACAATGCAAAGATGATTACTTGAATCAATAATTCTGTTGAGCATTTCATAGGTACGTAGTTAGCGAAGTATAAGACAACAAATGGGGTTTGGGATCATCTACAAAAGTTATTCACGCAATCAAATTTTGCAAAGCAGTATCAGTTAGAGGATGACATACGAGCTATTCATCAGAAGAATATGAGTATTCAGGAGTTTATTCTGCTATGACAGATCTTTGGGATCAATTGGCTCTTACAGAATTGACAGAATTAAAGGCATGTGGTACCTATATTGAGCGTAGAAAGCAATAATAATTGATACAATTTTTAACAGCACTTCGTAGTGATTTTGAAGGACTTAAGGGTTCAATTCTGCATTGTTCTCCACTGCCTTCTGTTCATTCTGTTGTCAGTGAGTTATTAGCTGAAAAAATATGTCTTCAGTCTTATTCTGAAAAGAAAATTCTTTCTTCTTTGAATCTTTCTGTACTAACAGTACCTTCTAAGTCATTCTCTAATCATCCGAATAAGCCTTACACAAAGGTTGGCTCTGACGAATGCAGTTTCTGTAAGCAGAAAGGTCATTGGAAGGCCCAATATCCCAAGTTAAGACAACAGAATCAAGCTTGGAAGCATGACAGTCAGTCATAATCTAATGCTCATAGATCACCTTAGGGTTATAGACCATCTCACCACAATACTGCAACAATATCTTCATCAGGCTTTATCACAAATCCTAGTACTCTGGCTGAGCAATTTCAGAAGTTTCTCTCCTTACAACCATAAGTAATGTCCGTTTCAACTTTCATAGGTTAGTTGCCTCATAGTTCCTCAAGTATGTCACATTCTAAATGGGTCTTAGATTCTAGTGCTTCACATCATATGTCTCCAGATTCTTCATCTTTGACCTTTGTGTCCCCTTCACCTTCCATTCTTGTTATGACTGCTGATGGCACTTTCATGCTGTTAGGAGGTGTTGGTTCTGTTGTCACACCCCACTTGTCTCCTTCTAATGTTTAACTTATTCCAAACCTCAAATTGAATCTTTTTTCCATTGGCCAATTATGTGATTATGGTGATTATTTAGTCATTTTTCATCTTCGTTTTGTTGTATACAAGATCTACAGTCTCAGAAGCTGATTGGGACAGGCCATAGGGAGAATGAACTATACATTTTGGATGAGTTAAAAGTGCAAGTTACCACTGCTGCTACTACTACTGTTGATTTTTCTTCTTTTCATTTGAGTCTTTCATCTTCTAGTTTTTATTTATGACATTCTCATCTAGGTCATGTTTCGTCTTCTTGTTTGAGATTTTTGGTATCCATAAGAGCTTTAGAAAATTTAAAAACCTGTGACATTTCTGATTGTAGTAGATGTAAACTGGCAAAATTTTCCGCTTTACCTTTTAATTGAAGCATTTTTGTTTCTTCTTCACCATTTGACTTGATTCATTCTGACATATGGAAACCTTTTCCTGTTGCCACAAAAAGAGGGTCTCGATATTATGTTTCTTTTATTGATGATCATACTCGTTATTGTTGGGTTTATTTAATGAAACATCGTTCTAAATTTTTTGAGATATATGCATCTTTTCAAGCTCTTGTCAAAACTCAACATTCTGCTGTAATCAAAAGCTTTAGGTGTGATTTGGGTGGAGAATACACCTCTAATAACTTTTGTTAGTTGTTTGCCTTAGATGGAACCATCCATCAAACTTCATGTATAGATACTCCTTAGAAAAATGGAGTTGCTGAAAGAAAACATAGGCACATTATCAAAACTGCTCGTTCTCTCTTGTTGTCTGCTTTTATTCCTAGTAAGTTTTAAGAGGAGAAGTTGTCCTTACTGTTGTAAATTTGATTAATACAATTCTATCGTCTTATAGTTCGGGTTGTCTCATTTTGAAAAGTTATATGGGTATGTTCCTATTATTCCTCCTTTAGAGTTTTTGGTTGTACTTGTTTTGTTCTTTGTCCTCATGTAGAATGCAGTAAATTATCCTCTCGATCTGCTATCTGTGTCTTTCTGGGTTGTGATGAAGATAAAAAGGGGTATCGTTATTTTAATTCAATAACTCAGAAACTTTATCTGTCTCGTCTTGTTGTTTTTCTTGAGCATATACCTTTCTTTTCTATTCCATCAACTACTCATACCTTGATTAGATATGATATTATTCATATAAATCCCTTTTCTAAGAATTCTGGTAGTTTATCATCTCAGGCTCCTAGTACCTCAGGTATTCCTTCCCAAGTTCGATCAATTTGTACTCATCATCCTGCAGGTACTGACACTTTACTCTCCGGCACACCTGAAGCTCCATTCTCATCTACAACCCCCTAAGCTTCATTTAAGATTATAGATCCACCTCTACGCCAATCCATACGCATTCATAAGTCCACAAAACTACCGGACTTTGCTTATTCCTATTATTCTTCATCATTTAGTTCCTTTATAGCTTTTATTCATTGTCTTTCTAGGCCATCTTCCTATAAAAAGACAATTCTTGATTCTCTTTGATAGCAAACTATGGATGATGAACTTTCTACTTTCCATAAGACATACATATACTAGGGATGTGGTTCCTCTAACTCCTGGTAAGAGTATTGTTGGTTGTCGTTGGGTGTATAAGATCAAGACTAATTCTGATGGGTCTATTGAGCGATACAAAGCTAGGTTGGTTGCAAAAGGATACTCTCAACAGTATGGTTTGGATTATGAGGAGACATTTGCCCTTGTTGCAAAAATAACTACTATTCATACTCTTATTATAGTAGCTTTGATTCGTCAGTGGCATATCTCCTAACTTGATGTTAAAAATGCCTTCTTGAATAGAGATCTTCAAGAAAAGTTTATATGGTGTCCCCTCCTAGTGTTTCACATGACTTTAGGTATGTTTGTAAGCTTAAGAAAGTATTATATGGTCTCAACAAGCACCTCGTGCTTGGTTTGAGAAATTCTTTGTTGTGATCTCGTCTCCTGGATTTGTTTGTAGTAGTCATGATTCTGCTCTTTTTATTAAGTGCACTGATGCAGGTCGTATCATTTTATCTTTATATATTGATGACGTGATTATTATTGGTGATGACATTGATGACATTTTAATTTTGAAGACAAAGTTGGCTAGACAGTTTGAAATGAAGGATTTGAGTTATCTTTGATATTTCCTGGGTATTGAGGCAGCTTCCTCATCTAGAGGTTATCTTATTTCTCAATCAAAATATGTTGCAGATATTTTTGAGCGGACTAGACTTACTGATAACAAGACTATAGATACTCCTGTTGAGGTTAATGCAAGGTATTCTTGTTCTCATGGTATACCTTTGACAGATCCTACTTTATACCATACTATTATTTGGAGCTTGATATATCTCACCATTACTCGTCCAGATATTGCATATGTTGTTCATGTTCTTAGTCAGTTTGTTTCTTCTCCTACTACTGTTTATTGGGCAGTTGTTCTTCATATTTTGCGATATCTTCGGGGTACAGTGTTTCAAAGTCTTTTACTTTCATCCACCTCTTCCTTGGAGCTGCGTGCATACTTTGATGATGATCATGGTAGTGATCTCACAGATCGCAAATCTGTTACAAGTTTCTGTATCTTTCTAAGTGATTCTAGTATCTTGAAAGAGCAAGAAACAATATATTGTTTCTCAATCCTCAAATGAAGCAGAATATCGTGCTATGACATTTACCACCAAGGAGATTGTTTGGTTTACGTTGGTTACTTGCTGATATGAGAGTTACCCTTTCTCATCCTACTTCTATATATTGTGACAACCAGAGTTCTATTCAGATTGCTCATAACTCGGTTTTTCATGAGTGAACTAAACACATTGAGATCGATTGTCATTTTACTCGTCATCATCTCAAGCATGACACCATTACTTTGCTTTTTGTTCCTTCTTCCTTGCAGATTGTAGATTTCTTTACTAAGTTGCATTCTATCTCTCATTTTTCTTTTCTAGTTGACAAACGCTCGATGCTTGTAGTTGTCACATCATAAGTTTGAGGGGAGATGTTAAATAATACATTAACTTCTGTTTTATTTATTAAGGGTACAATAATATTTTCAATTTAACCTATGTATAATCTCTTTGTATTTAGGTTAATTTGAGAACTTTAGAATAAACAGATTAATGAGAATTTCAGTCTACTTCTCTTATATGTTTGTATTTCTTTTGTGTTAATCCGGATTAATTTAACATTTAGAATCCCATTATATAGATTTAGAATTGTTTAAAAATTTATTACATAATTTTGAATAATTTATTAAAAACTAAATTATTATAAATTATTTAATTATACAATTTCCAACATTAATACGTACAAACTAACATAAACTAACAGAAGATGAATGTAATTCATAATACAGAAGAACTGTTAGCAAACTGTCTAATCTAACTGCCATTCCTAGAAAAACATTGCGAGAATTCCAAAATGAAGAGTCAGCCTCCCATAGCCTGAAAAGGCAATCATGAACACATGCTCTGGACAGGGCTTTTAATGCACAACAAAAGCAACCAGACAGCTAAAAAGGGCCATGAAAATATACCAAACACATCACAAAGAAAGGGGAAAAAAGGCACAACGGGAAAAGAAGAGAAGCCAGAGCATGCAAGCAACCGAGAAGAAAGAGAGAAGGGAGAAACAATGACCAGAGAAGATGCAGAATCAAGCAAGCTCGATCACGGTTTGAATTCACATATATTCTCTGTTTATTTTTATATTTTAAAAATGTTTTTTTAAAAATTTAATTTTTTTATTTTTTTATTTTAAATTAATATTTTTAGATCATTTTAATGCGTTGATATCAAAAATAATTTTTAAAAAATATTATTTTAATATATTTTTAAATAAAAAATACTTTAAAAAACAACTATAACTACACTTTCAAACAGGCTCATACAAGTCTTATTCTGCAGTGTTCTCAGAATGTGTATTTTCTTTCCAATGTAGCCATGACACTGGCAGGACTGTATTCCAAGTCGTGCACTCGTGCTTACTTCTTTCTGCATTGACCCAAAAAGTAAGACCAGCAATGTGTTTTCTTACAGCAATATTTATTTTCATTTTCTAACACTAAAACTGTTTGTTCGATATAAAATAGTTTTTTAATGATTATTTTTAAAAAAATTTTATATTTGTTTGTCATTAGAAAATTAATTAACAAAAAACACTTTTCAGTCAAAGAAAAATTTAGTTTGGTTTCCAAAAAAATATTTTTCTTTTATTTTCGATGGAAAACACTTTTTAGAAATTATAAAAAATTTAGAAATATCATGTTATTTGCTGATTATATCAAATTTGGTCCTTAAACTTTTGATTTCTAAATATTTTATTTTTATTTTTTTAATTTTATCTCTTAGAATTTGATTTAATTTGATTTTTATATTAACTTTGATCCTTATTTTTGTGACTGTTATTTGTTTTTTTCTTATTATTTTTTTTAATTGAAATATTTTATCTATCAAATTTGGTTCTCATTCTTTTTATTGTCACTTTTTTTATTTGAAATAATTTATGAGATTATAATTATTATTATTTTAATTTCATCATCTTTTAATTTTTTTTATCTGTTAAATTTGATCTCCGTTATTTTGAATGTCATTTATTTTATTTGAGATAATTTATGAAATTAGATTTTTTTTCAATTTTTTTCTCATTCAACTTTTTAATTTCTAAAATTTATTCTTTATTATTTTAATAAACTTAAAAAAAAATAAAATATTAATAAGTTATTTTTCAACTTATTTTCTATTACATAATCAAACAGTGAAAAATATTCTTCAATTTATTTTTTATTTTAATACCAAATATAAAAAAATGCCAACATGATCTGAATGAATTGTCCGTCCTGTCAATGCATGTCGTTAACAAAAGTTAGCATTCTTTAAATTATGAGTCAAACCATCCAAAAAGGTTCTCCAAGTGGGCAGTACTGTAGCTCTTACTCTTAGTATTGGTTCCTGTGAATCATAGATCATCTTCTTTGTAATACGATGAATGGTACCGATTGTCCAAATTATCGGCATATGGAAGCCATTTAAAATTGTCAGGCACTTTCAGGACTGATCTGGTTAGTGGCAGACTGATTTTAGGATTCAGTTTGTGCCATCTAGCAGCCCTCGGCTCACCATGTTTAGGTAGATTAGGACACTGAGGTCCCGGAAGCGGGAACCTCTCAAAAGCCCATTGCTGAACTATTTGCAGGGGACCTGAAACGGTAATAGAACCCGAAGCAGCAGCAGCAGCAGCCTGTTCTTTCAACAATCTTAAGTTCTTATAAAGACTTGCGAGCACAGCAGGAGCTAGTGCAATCTTGGTCCCTTCAGACAAATGGATGGCAACTGCAAAATCTTGCTTTTGAATGGTATGTTCAGGAAGAGAAGGCAAGACAAACCTTGACAACCGTAGTGCAAAAACCCTATATGCTCGTACTCACATTGTCATAAAATGCTTGAGCCAAGACCCATGGTGGGCTTTCTTCAACTTGCTCCGACACATTTCCTTTCGGTGTTTCCTCATCTCTTCTTCAATTTTCACCGAATCCCCCGCAAGAGGCTCTTTCACCGGCTCACGAAGAACAGGAAGCCCAACAAGACTCACGATATCTTCAAGAGTAATGGTTGCCTCTCCCCATGGGAAAACAAGAGTATTGGTTTCAGGACACCAGTATTCCAAGAGCCCAAATATTACATCCTCGTGACAACGAAGCTCATATCTAGAACTGATCATTGCATCACATATACCACTTTGGTTCCAAATGGAACCGTGATCTTTGGCTAGGCAATCCAAGCATTCTTCCCATTGTTTCTGGGGCATGCTCCAGCCTTTCAACAGAACATCCGATGGCCATTTCTGCCTGTTCTCGGAGAAAATTCCAGACAACAATGGAATGTGAGGAACCTTGGTTGACACTCTGAACAAGTGGCTTGAGAAACCTAGCAATTCTCACAGTGTGAATCCCATCTTTTGAAACCATATTCTCATCTCTTGCTTCATAAATAGAATACCACACTTCTTGTCCCTCTGCCATAATGATTCAAGAAGGGAAAGAGAATTATGAAAAAGATGGAAAAGTTGAAGGAAAAAGATGGTAGTGAAATACATCCAGGAACTGAGAGGCGAGGAATCGGATTCCATTTTTTTTTATGCAGATGAAGCACTGAAAATAGTAGCAATTACCATGGATTCTGCGTGCTGGGCGGTCCAGATGAAAAATGGTGATCAAACTAAGAAGAGTTTATGGCCTTAAAAGTAAAACATAGACTGAAGGAAAAAAGCAAACGACTCTTAGCATACCCCCTTGCCCTTGGCACCACTAGGAGGCTCCAATCATTCCCAGCCGGATGCCGGTTGAAAAATCTTCTTTTTCCTTATTTATTTCTACATTTATTTCTACTGCTACTGCT
>Ga0325404_1003998_pt1 | contig 15726 bp, 8 predicted proteins | sample PopdelMetagenome_18_FD_205664 | JGI IMG/M metagenome (GOLD analysis project Ga0325404, IMG submission 205664) | Populus deltoides microbial communities from Bellville, Georgia, United States - Xylem-Control-R1 | ecosystem: Host-associated > Plants > Phyllosphere > Stem > Wood/Secondary xylem... | reverse complement strand
ATAAAGTTTTAACAGTTTACAAACAAATACAATCTTACAAAATCTAAAACAAACCATAACAGGTATAGAATTATACATTCATATACTACAAGTTTGTTTGAGAAATAACAATAAAACATGTACATTTGCTAACAAAATACATATACTAAAAAAACGATAAAATATAATTGACATTTAATTAAATATTAAAATTTAAAAAGAAAGAATTACTTACAAAAATTGATAAAATCCTTCAGTAAATCAGAACACGGATGCTGTGACCACAAAACTTCAAGAAATATAACTTGTTGTGCTGATATGAGGAAGACTTTTTTTTTGGGGGGGGAGGGGGGGCTGGTTGTTTGCAGATGGGGAGAGTTGGGATTAGGAAAGAAGAAGGAGAAATAGGGGAGGAGAGGGTCGGCAGAGCTGACATATATTAACTTTTCCCGACGGATTCACCGATGGATATTCAGTCGGTGAATTAGTCGGTGATCACGTCTGTGATTCTGACGAAAACATAGACACGTCATCGTACGGATCTGCCATTTCAAATCTCTCGGTGAGTCCGTCGGTAATGTAAACGGCGCACCGGTCACGTCATTGTACGGGCTGTTGTTTTTGAATCGGAAAAAAATGACCCGCCAAAACCTCCATGTCAGCGACCCGCCTTTTTTTTAATTCAAAAACTTTTCCGTCTGTAATTTCGTCGGTAGTTACCGACGGAAATATTTCTTCGGTAGTTACCGATGGAATTACGGACGGAAAAGTTTCCGTCGGTAGTTACCGACTGAATTACGGACTGAAAAGTGTCCGTCGGTAATTCCGACCTCAAATTACCGACCGAAATATTCCGTCGGTAAAGCCGTTGGTATTTAGCGAATTTCTGGTAGTGAGCTTTCTCCCCAACCTATGTAACAAGCATTGGGCCAATAGCTTCCAAGTCAGATGACTTTAGGGTATTAGGTGTTAAAACACCCATTCGGGCTTAATTGCTTAGGTTAGGGAGGTTACGAAACCAAACTTATCTACATTTTTATTTATTTATTTACATTTATTATCATTTTTTTCTTCTTTTTGTTTTTTGCAAATTATATATTATCCATTTCCCTTAGTTGTTACCTTTAACAAAAGAACATAATTAAAGTAATGATCCAATGTGCAACCCATAAGCATGTGTTAAAATGTGTGTGTGAAAATGATTATTTATAAATACTTGTTAAATAAGTATATGAGTAGAATCAAGTGATAATAATGCGAGAGTTTATAAATCTAAATATTTCATGAGAAGTATGTGATAGACCTTGTTATGAATATTGCAAATAACCATTGGAAAATATTTACTAAGATGCGTCTAAAGAGTCAATAAAATTCTCCCTTACTCTGCCATCCTAGTAATAACAATTTTGTCAAATGGTTTTATTAAAAACAAAAGCAGTTAGTTAGTTAATTAGTTTTGTTTTTGTCAACTACTACCCTCCCCCAACCAAAACGAGACATTATCCTCAATGTCCTAAGGCAGAAAGATAGAATATAGAAGACATCACCTGAAACAACGAACACTAGCAAACCTGAAACACACTTAAACAAATATAAGAAACAACAAAACACAAATATTATACTATTAATAAAAGGAAAAGGCACACATTCTTACAAACCAGGGCTTAAATTGTAGTTGTGATTTTGGCTCACATCTTCCCTTGGTTTACGTCCAAGAACGGCTTAAACGCCCTCTATGGGTCGAGGATAGGCTTCCCATTCAGTTTTCTTAAAAACTGGCAAACAAGGTCTTTTATAGTCAGATTCCCAAGACTATGCGGAGCATGTTCTTTATGAAAATGGGGTCATAAGTCATGAAATACATAATGCACATTGCCACTGGGATATGTCTCAAAAGTTAATAGAAGATTATCTAAAGACTCTTTATGTTTTGAAATAAATCCCGACTTTTGACAATTTTCACAAGCTTTGCAGAACACATGTGTGTCTTTGAATATGGTGGGCCAATAAAATCCACATTGTAAGATTTTTGCAGTCGTCTTCTTCGATGAGAAATGAACCCCTACATGCCTTAGAATGACAAAATTTAATGACACTACTTACCTCATTGTCCGAAATACATCTTCGAAATATTTGATCAGGACAATATTTAAATAAGTAAGGGTCATCCAAATAAAAGTTCTTCACTTCGTTCAAAAACTTTCCTTTGTCTTCGGTACCCTAGTGAGTTGGCAAAAATACTGAAGCACGAAAATTGATATTTTTAGCAAACCAAGGCATTGAACTAAGAGAAAGTAAAGATTCATCAAGAAAGTAATCATCGATTGGTGTGATGTAGGATGTCGAATCTATTGTCAATTTTGACAAAAGATCTGTATCAACATTTTCGGTGCCTTTCTTCTCCTTGACTTCTTTTTGAGAATAAATCATTTACAAATCTGCATATTCATCAAATTCTGTTTTACTCAAGGTAGATTCAAATTGATCATAAACTAATTCCTCAATAACATCTACTTCTTGTGAATCATTATCATCTCCAGGTTGCTTGCAAATGTTAAAAATATTCATCTCCAATTTCATGTTTCCAAATGATAGCTTCATCAGTCCATTCCTACAATTAATCAATGTATTAGAAGTTGCAAGAAATGGACGTCCTAAGATAACAGGAAATGAATTACATGTTTCAACAGGTTGTGTATCCAAGATAATAAAATCCACAGGATAAATGAATTTATCAACTTGTACTAACACATCTTCAATTATTCCTCTAGGCACTTTTACAGATCTATCAGTAAGTAAAAGAGTTACAGAATTTGGTTTTAACTCACCTAGATTGAGACTTTGAAAAACCAAATATGGAAGTAGATTCACACTAGCTCCAAGATCAAGTAAAGCTCTTTCAATTTTATGTTCTCCAATAAAGCATGAAATTGTAGGACAACTAGGGTCTTTATATTTTAAAGCATTATTATTTTGAAGAATGACACTTACTTGTTCGGCTAAAAAGACTTTCTTTTTCACATTCAGTTTTCTCTTCATGGTGCACAAGTCTTTCAAAAATTTAGCATAAAAAGGTACTTGTTTAATAGCATCCAACAAAGGTATATTGATCCTTACCTGTTTGAAAGTTTTAAAGATTTTAGAGTTGTGATTGACTTTCCTTACCCTCAGAGATTAACTCATCATCTTTCTCATAAGGTTCAAGAGTGTGTTTTTCAATAACCTTACCACTATGAAGAGTGATGACTGATTTGACTTGATCCATGTGTTGGCTTACAGAGCTACTCGCACTTGAATTGTATTGCCCTTTGGGATTTTGCTGAGGTTGAGATGGGAATTTACCTTTCTCCTGAAAATTGAGAGCAGATGTGAACTTTGCAAGAGTATCTTTAAAATCTGTCATGCTTTGAGCAAGTTGAGTGTTGATTGTCTCTTGCTTTTCAATGAATGCATGCAATGTTTCCTTAAGATTTCTTCTAGGAGGTGGAGCATAAGGAGATGCATATCCATGAGAATTATGGTGTGCTTGAAACGATGGCTGTGAAGTTTGTGCATTATTGTTATCACTTTTCCAACTAAAATTTAGGTGATTTCTCCAACCAGGGTTGTATGTTTACGAGTATGAGTTATGATTAGGTCTTTGGAAACTGTTTAAAGCATGGGCTTGTTCATGGAGGCATTCCTTGAAAGAAGGCAAAGTTGCACAGTCATTGGTTGAGTGTTCATTGGTTTCACATATTTGACACAAAATGTCTTGAACAGATTTTAATTGACCACTCTTTTTCAATTCTAGTGCCTCGACTTTTTTAGTTATAGATGCAAACTTGGCTTGGAGGTCATGATCTTCTCTAAGGTTGTACATACCTCCACTAGATGTATGAGGTTGAGTTTTACCTAGTGTCTCACAAGTACCTGTAGTGTCCTAATTTTGAGCATTTTTAGCTAGCAAGTCTAGGTACTCCATTGCTTCATCAGGGTTTTTTTCTTTAAAAGTTTCATTGCATATCAATTCCACCATTTGCCTATCTTTAGATGTTAATCCTTCATAAAAATGTGAAATCAATCTCCATGTTTCAAAACCATGATGAGGACAAGTATTAAACAAGTCTCGATACCTATCCCAACATTGGTAAAATGTTTCTCCTGGTTTTTGAGTGAAAGTAGTTATTTGTCTTTTGAAAGAGTTTGTTTTGTGAGACGGAAAAAAATTCTTTAAAAATTGTTATTGCATTTCATCCCAAGCACAAATGGATCCTGGTCTCAAATTTTATAGCCATGTTTTAGCTTTATCTTTTAATGAAAAAGGAAAAAACTTTAATCGAATGGTGTTCATGCTACAATTTAAGTTATTATAAGTGTTACAAACTTTCTCAAATTCTCTCAAATACAAGTATAGATTTTCTAGATCTAGACCATAAAAAGAAGGTAAAATTTGAATAATATCTGGCTTAAAATTGAAGTGAGATGCATCAGGAGGGAAAACTACACATAAGGGTACACTTGTTCTTGTTGGATTCATGTGGTCTCTAAGTCTTCTAACTCGATTATTCTCATTATTTTCATTATGAAGCGACTAGTTATCTTCTTCTGCCATGTTTTCTGAAAATGATGAGGATACCCTACAAAGTCTACCACTTAATTTACGTGACCAAACTCTCATTCACGTGTAGGAAGAGAATAAAATGAAAGAAAATAAAAGAAAAAATAAACAAAACAAAACAAACAAAAGTTAGATAAAAGGAAAGAAAAGAAAAGACAATAAAATAAAATAAATAATTTATACAAGAATTTACCTCCCCGGCAACGGCGCCAAAAACTTAACACGACCAAAAGATTGATGTCTTCTCCCAAGTATAGGAGTGTCGAAGTAATAAATAACCCGACAAGACAGGTGTCAAACCACATAGAGGTTAACTATATAAATTATAAATAATAAATGAAAAGGAGTTGAAGAGAACTTTTGAGATGTGATATTAATGTAAAGACTAAATAAGGATAAAACAATTGTCAAGGTTAGAGGATCCACTAATGGTATTTCAAACAAGTATAGTATAAACTCTTTTTATTACTTGACTGGAAACCACACACAAAGGAGGTTCCAATCGGATTATAAATTGTTAACATGATTACATTAATTATCTTATTCGAGTAATGCCAATACTTGTAAATATTATCAGGTATTCATGGTGATAACTTATGTTAACAACAAATCAAGTTCTTTTCATAGCATAGGTGTTGGCTTTCCAACAAAACAAGAATCGACGTATTTGAACTTCTAGAACTCGAGATATGGGCTGAACACTGAACAGTGTCTGGGCTGCAGGACAAATTCTGACTTCTCTGTTGTTGCTACCATTTGAACTCGAAAATGACACTTTTAAATCTTGGAATCTCATGAAAGTTTTAGGCCTATGTCTTAGATTTCCATACATATAAACCAGAACTAAATCCAAGTTCTACAGCTCCAGTTATGATCCAATAACCGAATGGTGTTCTAGTTTGGACTAAACCAACATCTCTTTTCTAAGCTTAGCCCTCTCTTTGTCTTCTCAATTTCAGTAGTTAAACTCATCAATCAATCCTTTGATTTATGTGATAGGCCTGCATTTAAGATGAACATTTACCATAAATTAAAGGTATCTTATATTATTAGACATGTTATTATAAAACATGCTCTAGTTAAGGAGTTATTGATACTTCAAGTGTAAAATGATGATATAAAACCTTGATAAAAATACACTTTTAAGTACTAACCAGCTCGTCTGTTGTGAAATGAGGGATTCTAGTCTTTTTATTGGGGAATTTAACCGACAGTTTTATCGAAGAATAATTAAATATTAATATTTTTAATCATTCTGTCGGTGATTTTGTCTATAATATTTAATTTAAATTTTCAATTTAATCAAAAAATTTTAGAAACCCGCCAAATAATACCAATGACTTTTCAATCTGTCGGTGATTTTATTTGTAAAGAACAATAATTAACAGTGCAATTGAGAAGTGAACAGTTCCAGAGTTCTCCGAAAAATATTGACGGAATTTAACATGATGAACAGTGCTAGGAAGAAGTAAACAGTTTACCAACGAGTTTACAAACGGATTTTTTGACAGTATTAATACCGTTAGTAATTATGTTGGTATAAATGACACGTCATCATAGTTTCTAGCTTTGTTTTAATTCCTTTTTTTCCATTGTAATTTGCTCGGTATATATCGAGAGAATATTTCTATTGATAAAATTCACTGCAAGTTATTGGCAGAAACATTTTGCCAGTATTTCCTTTTATGTTTATCAATTTTCTAGTAGTTAATGACACGTGGATTAAATAGGGGTATTTTTTGTAAATGAATTAAAACAACCCCGACCCTTCTCTTAAAGTGTTGGACGAGTGTTCCGGCAACTCTAAAAAGAGAGAAAGAGCTTAAAATTTTCGTACATTCTTTTTCTTCTTGCTTCCACTACTTAAACCTTGGTGAGAGATCGTGCTAGTAACATAAAAGGTAAAGCTTTGTAGAGAAATTTTCACCAAAAAGTAATAATATGGGAAGAACAATGGGGGGTTATGACTTAGAGAGAGTGTATTTGGAGAGAGAAGAAAAGAGAGTTGGTGCCCTGGAAACCATATCTCTGTCATTCACTGTCTAATTGGATTGTGTTTTAGATATGTTGTGCATCTCATCACCCTCTATAGGGATTGTGTTTATTTGTCATTTTTTGAGAGATATGATAGGGACGATATTTCTAGCAAACCCACCTGGTCAGTCACAGTTGCTAGCTTGTTTCTCCTATCCACCGTTGGATTTGCCTGACATTTTATAGGGAGGTTTTTCTATATGTATTCTTCCTTATGATTGGTGGAGATTGTAAACAAACAACCTAACAAAAACTTGCTCTTCCTGAACAGTAACTCGCCATCTTTTAGGTAAGTTAAGGTATTTGACAATATTGTATAATTTAACCATTGGGTTGAACTAAATTTTGGATATGTAGTGAACCATGGGATGTTCCATAACTTCACAGTTGGGATTGATCTGAATTTGAATGTACATAGAGTTATAGCTATTTGAATATACTATTATCAAACTCACTAGTTCACTATTGCAACTTGCTGAGTAACTATTCCAACTCGGTTGTTGTTGAAACTCACTGGTTCATTGTTCCAACTTAGTGGATAATATGAAAATAAAAAAAAAAAACCAAAGAAAATTCATGTCTCCCATCCATAGAAGTTTCAGTCGAGTGGTGAAATAAGAGAGTTTGGAATGCTTAATTTAAATTGATGTAGAAATTATGTTTGATTTTGTTATATAACATGTTCATATGAAGAAAGTTGTATGAAATTTAAAAAGAGTTTAAATGAAACTGAACACTTATTGGGTATATGTTGCTCCATGTTTTGTAGGTTGATAAGTATGTTAAATGAGTGCGTAAAGTGAGATGTTTAATGGAGAAAATTTTTAAAAGATGCAAAAGCTTACTTGGCTAAAATTATGAATGTGGTAAAAGGAATGATTAGATTGAAAAGGGTAGCATGTACTATGTCAAATTTGAATTGAACTGTTTTATAGAATTCATTGATGAAAAATTGAGTTATTTAGACGTTAAAAATTATTAATGAAAAATTGAATCATTCAAAAATTAAATGTCAGTATAAAAAGATGTTAATGTAAATAAATTGAAATGATACATAAAAATAGTATATCCATGAACTTTTTATGAAAGTATTTGATTACGTGAATTAGTAAATACGGTGAATGTATTAGAATGGTTTAAATATTAATTTGGAATGTTCTATTGAAATGTAGGAGAAGTGTTCGGAGTGAGACCCGACTTCTCAAGAGCATGTATAGTAGGATTTCAAGGTAAGGGTCACCCTTTATTTCTTTAATTATGTATTTTGTACAACTATGTATCATGAGAGATTATTGCCTACATGCATAAGAAATAAGGTGAATATTGCCTTTTGGTATAAAAAATATGGTTATTTGAATATTACCTATGATAGGAAAAATATTATTATTATATGAATGATACCAATAACATAGGAAAAATATTATTATGTGAACATGCCTATGGGGTTAGGAAACTAATATGTATATATATGGTTGTGATTAACTACAACAATGAACATCCATATATAAATCAAAATTGACACAACAATAGTTTATATATATTATTGATTACATTGACCATAATAATGGATTCAGAAGATAATAAATAAATTAATCATTTATAAAATTAGAGACTAATAGGTTAATTGATACTTAGTCAACCATGTTGGTGGGATTAAAGTGAAGGAAATAGGTACTTAGTCAACCATGTTGATAGGACTAAGGCTAGGGAATCAATATTCAGTTGGTTGTGTTAACGGGACTATGGTTATAGCACCTAACCTATTTACCTTTAATTTAAATAATTTAATTGTGTTTGTCGTTTGTTTAAATGTTTGATGCCTTAGAAAAGTAAGGATGAAAATATATTAGACAATCAATTAAAATTACCCAGTATATGGATACTAATGATATCAGTGTAGTTGATATCATTATTGAATAGTCATCTAGGTGTGTGGATGCTAATAATATCAACATGGCTGATATCGATATTGATTAGTCATCCAGATGTGTGGATGTTAATGATATCAATGTGGTTGGTATCAACATTGATTAGTCATCTAAGTGGGTGTATACTAATGACATTAGCGAGGTTGCTTCTAACATTGATTAGTTGTCCATACAACTATGGAGACTAATGATATTAGTTCTATTGATATTGACATTGATTAGTCATCTAGTTGTGTTGATGTTAATGATATCAATGTGGCTGATATTAACATTGATTAGCCATCCAAGTGTGTGGATATTAAAGAGATTAGCATGGATGATATCGGTACGGATTAGTCATCTGGGTGTGTTGATGCTAACGATATTAGCTTGGCTGATATCAATATTAATTAGTCATTCATGTGGGTGGATGCTAATGATATCAGTGTGACTGCTATCGATATTAATTAGTTGTCCATATGACTATGGAGACTTATGATTGTATATGTGTTATAAGGCTTTTTCTTGAAGGCCTTGCATCTTCTTAAGGCATTGTCGAGCCTCCTAACATTTCAATTGGAATGGGTAGTTGCACTTATCTAAGGAAAAGAAGATGATGTAACCTCATTAATAAAAAATTATAAATTATGTATTATTGAGGAACTTATTGGAGGGTGAGTTTGAGGTGGTTAAAAGAAAAACATTCCCTATTTTTCATAAACCATATTGTTAAAGAGGTGTAAACTCCCTTAAAAAGTTTGGGGAATTTGAAACAGTAAGTAAAGGGTATTTTAGACTTCTCATTTTTATTGGAACAATAAAAAGTCAACTTTGCCCTTAAAGCCAATGAGAAATTAACCATGGGCTTTTTTATCTTTTTAAATATGTTTTATGGTAAATCTCATATACATAGAAGGTAATTTGATAGTTTTCTTCTGAAATATTAATTTTTTAATCAATAAAGTTGTTGTCGTGTGCTTACCACACACCAGCGTTTAGGAAGCATCGTGTCCTCTGGGTAATAAGTGCATCGTCTTCTAGTTACCAAACAAGCCCTTTTGTTGTGTCATTGAATGTGCTGCCACACTCTTTTCACCTAGTGTAGAACGTGTCGTCGGTAATGTGGCAGTTTGTCATCAGTTGATTTATTTTTTTCTTATTTTCTCTCTCCTCCCCAATATATGCAGGTTTGTCCCCCTTTTTTTGTTTATTATTTCAAATCTATTTTGTCATACATATATTTTTCAATTTGGTACCTCTTTTTTTAATTTCTATTTTTTTTCCTAGCCTTTTTATCAAGATTTTGGTTGTTTTCAATTTCATTCTTTAATCCAAGTTTGTTATGTTTTTTTTTTCTAATTTGGTTCTCATACTTTGATATTTTTTTATTTTTATTTTAACCCTTTAATTAAAGAATTGTTCTTGCCCTGTAATTTATTTATTTTTTTAATTTTCAACCTTATTATTTTAATTACTATTTTTTTATTTGAAATTCTTTTGTGTAATTGATTTTTTTTTTTAATTTTATCCTTCAATGTTTAATTTGTTGAGGATTGGATTACTCAGTTTTCTCATGTATGGTGCTTTAAGTGTATTGACTTATGTCATGAGTTTTAAATATTGTCTATGACATAGCTTTTAAACCCGACCTGGAGGTCAACCTAAGCCAAGTTCCGGGTCACGGGTCAAATGGGCTGACCCAGGTTAGGTTTGTTGACTTGTGTCAACTCATTTTTTATAAACATATAAAAAAGACATTATTTTGAAAAAAAAATAGAAAAAAGAGGCCACAGGATTTTAAATAGGTTTCTATGCCTTATTGGGTTGTGAGTCAGCCCTATTTTTTAATTGGATCATACTGGGTCAATCCTCCTATTTTTGTTGGAACTTGACTCGTCCGAGGCTCAGATCACTTAGGTCACGAGTCAAACTATTGGATCGAGATTGCTATTTTTATTGTAGATTCTTTCGTTTTATTGATTTTTTTCTCGATTACATCTTTTGGCATTTGATTTGTTTGGGAGTGGATTTCTCTGTTTTTTCATGTATGATACTTCAGTTCTAATGACCTATGTCATATGTTTTAAAAGTTATCTATCATATATTTTCAAACCAGGCCTGAGGATCAACCCGAAGCAAGTCACTGGTTGACTTGGATTAATACAGATCAGGTGAGTTGACTCGAATCAAGCCCTTTTTTATTTTATAATATGTAAAAATGACATTGTTCCTCTCTAAAAAAGAAAAAATTTCAATAGGTTTTGACTTGATCTTTCTACGGCTAATTGGCTCATCAAGCTATAATTCGAGTTATCAGATTTTTGTTTTTTTTTTTAAACACCCTTGTGGCGCTAAAACATTTTATGATAAATTAGCACGAAACCGTAACATAGCATGGGCCCCTGTCTAGTATGACCTATATAATGATGTGAAATGGATATTGAGAGAACTATTAAGAATTGCATGTTTAGATGACAATGTTTTTTTATTATAGTTGTTGAGGTTTTTTTTCTTTATTGGAATAAACTTTCTTGTTGTTTTTTTAGCAATGGTCATGGAAATTTTAATGACTTCATATTATTTTAAATATCAATCAAATTATTTTGTTCTACTAAAAATACAACTTTTAAAGAACATATAAACATTCCAATAAACAAAAATAAAAGTATAAACACTTACATAAAAATAAACTAAAAGGTCTATTCATGTTTAGCAAACATGACATCTTGTATTTTGACCCAAAGACCATGTCATCATAAAATAGTTGGATCCATAATTGTAAAACTCAACTTAGAAATGGACCAGGGTAAGGCTCGGATTATGGATTTGGAGGTTTACCCTAGACCAACTAAAAAAAAAACTAAAAACAATGTTATTTTGAATATAAAAAAATTTCAGTGGGTTGCGGATCAAATATTTCCCGGGTTAACTAGATTTTTTTAATAGGATAAATTCTTCTTCTATTTTTTATTCAACTCAGACTGTTCCAGACCTTGGATCGACCAGATAGGCCTTAGTTTTATAACTGAAGATGGAACTCAATCAAAACACTTGATTAAAAGAAATTATAATATGATTTCATGTATTTGAATTGCAAAAATAAAAATAAAGATATTCAAATAAAAAAAATAAAAAATTCATGAATCCATGCACACATGCTTCATTGTTTAGAAGTCTTCACACTATTTTTATGGCATTTGGATACATAGATTTCCCTTTTCTTTTTCTCAAGATAATATATCTAGTTTCTTTTTTTTCCAAGTACTCTATGACAAATTTTCAAATATTAAGATCTTCCAATCCATTTATTGTTAGCTTCTTATATGACATATGGCTTTTGTTTTTCTTTTCTTTTCTTTTGTAAAATTCTTATTAGCCTTTTATATGATATGCGACTTTTTTTTATTTTCCCTTTTTAAATTCTTAGTATGGCTCTTATACTACAAATTTAATTGTAATGCCTAGAATCTTGATTCTCCCTCAAGATTAGTGATGATGTCCTAAAAAATCAAAGTAATTTATATGTAAATTGAAAAGTGTCAAGGCCACTTATCAAAGGGTAATGGTCACCTTATTCTATGATATGATGCATCAAGAAGTGAAAGTATATGTAGAAGATATACTTGCCAAATCAAAGAAAGAAGAAGATCATGTACAAGTTTTGAGAAAGTTGTTTGAGAGATTATGGGAGTTTCAATTAAGATTGAATCCTGTACAGTGTTTGTTTAGGGTAAAAACAGGAAAATTGTTAAGTTTTATGGTAAGCAGTCAAGGAATAGAAGTTGATCTAGAAAAAGTAAAGGCAATCGAGGATATGTCAACGCTTAAGATAGAGAAAGAAGTAAAATGTTTTCTTGGGAGTTTGAATTACATAGGCCAGTTCATATACCAACTTACAGTAACTTGCGAGCTCATATTCCGATTGCTTATAAACAAAAATCCAAGGGTATAGGATAGAGATTTCCAATAAGCTTTCAATAAGATTAAGAAGTATTTACATAACTCGCTTTTGATAGTACCCCTTGTGCCGAAATGACCTTTGATCTTGTATTTAACAGTGACAAAAACAGTTATGAGTGTGTGTTAGGCCAGCATAATCAATCTACGAGGAAAGATCAAGCCATTTATTACTTGAGTAAAAATTTTAATGATTATAAATCCTGGTACATTATGATAAAAAGGCTATGTTGTGCTTTGGTTTGGAGTGCAAAAAGGCTTAAGCAATATATGTTGTATTACACTACCTGGTTGATATCAAAATTGAATATGCTTAAATATATCTGTGAAAAGCCTTACTTGTCAAGACGAATAGCAAGGTGGTAAGTGTTATTGGCAGAATATGATATCATCTAAAGGTCATAAAGGGTAGCGTAATTTCTGATCATTTAGCAAATAATGTTGTAGAAAACTATGATCCATTAAATTTTGATCTATCTAATAGGGATGTGTTATCAGTTGAGGATGGTGGTTGAATGAATGAATGGTAGACCATGTACTTTGATGGAGTTGTAAACATATCAGGGAATGGGGCCGGAGTAGTAATAACATCCCTAGAAAAGAAGCAGTATCTTATTTCAATGAAGTTGTTGTTTGAGTGCACCAAAAACACAGTTGAATATGAAACTTGCATCATCGGTCTAGAAGATGCTTTAGAGCTGAAAGTTGAGAAACTTGATGTATATGGAGATTCAATGTTAATTATCTGCCAGGTGAAAGGGAAATGCGCTATGCCATTGGCTGAGTCAATTTTTTTAATTTGAGAATTAGATTAAAAAGAATAAAAACATGAACCAAAGGAAAAGAATCAAAAGAATAAAGACCAAAATGAAAAAAGAAAACAAATACAGCATAAACCTTGATTGAAGAGTGAGATTAAAGAAAATAAAACTTTTATAAAAAGATCAAGGAAGAAAAATACAAAATCATAGGAATAAGGATAAAATCTAAAACATCAAAACATAATTAAAAAAAAAACAATTGAACATGCAGAATCATTGAACTTGTTTTTTTACATAAAAAATTCCTAGAAGTAAATCGAAAAACTTATGCACGCATCTAACTAAATAAATCAATACTCATTGTGCAAAGATATGAAAAAAAAATCACCAACAATAAATAAAAATGAAACTGAAAAAACTAAAAAAAAAATATAGATCAAGATATTTAATATCTCAACACGGGTAATTTACCCCGTTGTGCTTAATAAATTTGTTTATCAAAATAAATTTATCATAAAAACCGACACATACATAAAATTTATTGAATAAAAGAAAAGAAAAAAAATATTATGCAAGACTGAATATATTTAAAATTTTATAAAAAAATCAATATTTTTAAAAAATAATATATAGAAAATTTTAAAGAAAGCACAAATGAATCATATCAACCTTTTTAAAAATTAAACATATTCAATATTGTTAAAAATAATCGCAATCTAAAAAAGGCTAAATAAGCGGGAAAATCACAAAGTGGTATTAAATAAATCATACACATAAAAATTATTTTAAAAAATACATATAAAATAAGGAATTAATAAATAAAATATGAATTTTGTTTTATATATATAAAAAAAAGAGGTCTGGTAAGCCAGACATAACTAAGCCTGGTAAGCGAAGCCTAGTGCTTAGCCCATCAAGCAATGGCTCGCATGCAGGCCTTTATCTTAAAAAAAGATCGAAGCTAATGGAGCGGATGATATGTCATATACCTTAATCATTTAAAAAAATAACACGTCGTTGGGAATCCCTAAAATTTGGCCACTGTAGTGGCTGAAAAAATAGGATCCTATATTTTTAGATAAATAACTAATCTTCAACCCATTTTGATCTAAAATACCTATAAAACATTCTAGGAACCTTATTAAACCACTTTATAGCTTTCAAAAATACGTAACCCAAAATCAACCTGAAAACCAAGATCTTCCTAAACTCAGATTTGATTCTTTAAACATTTTCAAGGTAAAAAAAAAAAAAAATTCTAATATGAAATATCCTCATCATAAGAAACCATTTGACATAAAAATCGATCGTTTTGGTGGCTGAAATCATCACTAACAACAACTTTCTCTTTTTAAGCCAAAATCCAACTACTCTTTCTCTCTTCTCCACCCAGAAAAGAATTGAAAATGAGAAAAACAAAATTTGGTTTCAAAATTCAATTTTTGAAAATTACATGGACATGTTACTTGAGCTCAAAAAATGGGGGACAAAAATAAACTTTTGAAATAAATTTCAAATCCACTACATATTATGCCCACCTTTTTCACTTTAGTCCCCTCCTTTTCAAATCAAACCCCCTCCTAGAAATATGCAATTTTGGTGCTAATTTGAAATCAAAATGACTAAATCACGCAAAATAAAATTTGAGGACCAAATTAAAAATTAAAAAAAAACACTGCTCAAATCCACAATATTAAGTGAGGAGGAGAACAAAAATAACAAAAGAACCTTTTTTTAGTTTCTTTTAATTGGGTGTTGATTGAGCTATATATGTGTTTTCATTTTTTTTTCTCTATATGAAATTATTTCATTCTCATTTAATTTTTACTTTGTTATTAAATAAGATCATTAAAACCTTTTAGAACACAGAGTATATTTTTATAATATTGACAATTATTTATTTTTTATTAGTTTTTATTTTTTTTATTTTTTTTTATTGTTGTTGGCTTCTTTTATAATCATATTATTAAATTAATCAAGCTTATTTAACCTATTTGAATCAATGATTTGAGTTATAAATTTTTTTTATTTTTTTAAAAGCACTATCATCATCTAAACATTTTGACTATGTATAGTATTTGATAATGTAGTGTAGGTTACTTTTTAAAAATAATTTTTAATTAAAAATACATTAAAATAATTTTTTTATATTTTTTATTTTTTGTAACAACACATCAAAATCATTTAAAAAACACTTTAAAAATATTAATTTAATAATATTTTAAAAAACAGGTTTAATATAAAAACAAACAGTCACTAATAATGGTTTAAAAAACTGATCTAGAATGTCTTTATTGCTAAAATAAATAAAAATATATACCAAGTGACTAAATAATTGGTGCGATCAGATTTTAGTCGTGGAGTTATCCTGCTACTGTCGGAGCTTCTTCAATGACAAAGCTAGATTTGGGCAAGGGATAAAATTGATTAAAACAATTGTTAAAGGATAATATTGCTGACAAGAATATAGATTAGGGACGTTTTTGTA
>Ga0325404_1003997_pt1 | contig 15726 bp, 7 predicted proteins | sample PopdelMetagenome_18_FD_205664 | JGI IMG/M metagenome (GOLD analysis project Ga0325404, IMG submission 205664) | Populus deltoides microbial communities from Bellville, Georgia, United States - Xylem-Control-R1 | ecosystem: Host-associated > Plants > Phyllosphere > Stem > Wood/Secondary xylem... | reverse complement strand
AAAACATCAAAAAATAATAATTTAAAATAAAAAAATATTTTTTTAAAAAACACTTTTTAAAATGTAAAAATAAATATAATTCAAGTAGGTTATTCGCACTAAAGTACTCATTCATTTTTTAAACATCTGTTTCTCTCCCAGTCTCCTACAAAAATTAGAATTATGACATCATAATTAAACTCATTTGCTACCCAGGTTAAGTTTTTTTCATTAATAAAATTTTTAATTTATATATATTCTCACTAGCTTTGTCCGGCTATTTCTTAAAGTTTTTATTCATGCATGTTTCTGGTAAACAAGAAAATAAAAATTTCCTCTCATTACACTATAAACAAAACTAAAAGATTGGGGGCAAATTCACAGTGTTTTGTACTATTCACCAAAATACAAAATACCGTGGATTGCATTTTTTGCCAGTAAAATTTACTTTCGGTCCCTGAAGTTTTTGACTTTTACATTATTTAATTCCTGTGATTTTATGTTTTTACATCACAGTCTTCAAATTTTATTTTCATCAACTTTTATTCGAAGTATTCTTAATATTCGAAGTATTATTATTAATTATTTTAATGGTTAAGAAATCTTTGGATCAACCTTTTAATGTATCTAAATTGAATTTGTTTCTAATTGAGTATTGAATAAGATATTCACACCTAAACTTATAAATGGAGAAAGAATAGTTTTACAATCTAAAAAATGACAAAACAGTGAATCCACCTGCTACTCGGATTAATTTTTTTGAAAAATAAAATATTATTTTTTATATTAATACATAAAAATAATTTGAAAGCATAAAAAAATTAATTTAAAAAAAATAAAAAAATTAACATTTTTAAAAATATAAAAAACAAATAGATTAAAAAAACAATCATCAAAATGCAAGATGCGGCATCCAAGCAATTCTAACCAAAGACAGGGGATATGTATACAACCCTTGAAGTTTTCTATTGGATCCTACAATTCCAGTAATCAACAAATAAAAATATTTTCTCTCTTCGATTTATAGTGTCTACAACTTTTGATCACCAAGATTTCCTAAAATATATCGAATGCTTGCGACTGAAGAAAATTGGTCAAAGGAACTGTTTCAAATTGGAATCCAACAAAGCCTATTTCAGGGACCAATTCCAGTTCCCTTCACATTCACCTGGTTACGGAAAGAAGAGTGTGTGTGTGTGTGTGTGTGTGTGTGTGTGGAGAGAGAGAGAGAGAGAGAGAGAGAGACCCTTGCTCATGGCATTAATTTAGTACAGGATGCCGATAAAGCTAAGGAGAACCCCAGAAAAAAGTAGTGAAGTGGAGAAAAATGGAGGATGATGTGGATCATGATTGGGAAACTTTATTTCGTTGATGGTCACGATCAATATGGGGCAAGTTGTCATGTGAGTCTCCAATCCCATGAAAGCTATATTTTTAGTGATTAGAATGATTAGCTGAATGTATATTCTACCACTGCTCAAACGCCAAAAACATTACACCCACATTTCCAGAAAAAAAAAGAAGCATTTTGTAGTAATCTATAATTTGTGGGCCTTGCATGCTGCTACCCTTGCTTTTTGAAAAAGGTGCATATTAGAGGTTTGAAATCGTAGTTGGGATCAGGAAAAGAAACATCAAGGTGGGCTCTCTCATGATTCATTTCTCACTTGTGAGTCTGGTTCACCAATGACTTTTTCAGTGTGTCTTCTTAGTTTGTGGTGTTTTCCTTTGAATCCTTCACCGAACATGGGGCCTCAGTTTACTATTTTCCTGTTTCTTGAAGAGGGAGAGATGATTAGGACTACTTATACCTTGTTTTTATAATATTCAGGCACGTTCACTCCCTAGAAGATTAGCTGATTTGAAGTCGGTGAGTAAAATAAAAAACGAAAAAAAACTAATTCTTCTATAAAATCAGGTATCAAGCACCAAATTGTATAAGGTTAAATTGATAATTTTATTTTATTCTTTAAAAAAATTATTAATTTAACTCTATAATAAAATAATATAATGTTTGTCAGACTCATTGTTCGTGGGCTTGATATCGTGCTAAGTCCAAGTAAATATGAGCTTGACGATCATTATAGACCCTATGTAACCATCTACTTCCCAAGCTCCATATAAGAGAACATTGACTTCAACATGTGATTACCCACTATCAAAATACTAAATAACCTTATTTTTAAGCATATTAAATTTTAAAATATCATCAATTACTTTGATGTTTTTAAAAACAAAACCAATATAACTCTCACCCAGAGGCCTTTTATTATTTTACATTGATTTTATTGTAAATTATAAGGGTACTTAGATGTGTTTTTATAAATTATATTTATTAAATATAATTAAAAAAATTATTAGCGCTTGCATATAACACACTAGCGTGTAGATGACCCCCGTGTAGTTTAGGTGATGCAGGTGGGGCTGTCCATCCTCCAAACGCTATCTTTCAGGGTGGCTTTTAAAAGGTCTCGATGCTCTTGACGACTGTTTTTTCTCTCTCCCCACCTCGAATTCCATGCTAGTGCCTACAATTTATTTTCTCTTCGTATTTAATCTGTTCTTTTGATTGAATAAGTTATAAAATTACAATTTTTTTTATTTCACCCCCATTTTATTTTTTAATCATTAAGATTTGATCCTCATTTTTTATTACTATTTTTTTTATTTTTAATAAGCCATAAAATTATAGTTGTTTTTCAATTTCATCCATTTTCATTTTTCCATCTTTCAAATTTGGTCTTCTTTTTTTTATTACTATTTATTTTGTTTGAGATCACTTTTTATGTTTTTTTTAATTTCATCATTCGTGAGTGTTTTTTTTTCAAATTTGATCCCCATTTTTTTTATGTCATATCTTTTTTTCCTTTTGTTTTTATTAGGTTAACCTGACCCTCTACCTATGATCATGGAGTTTGCAGGTTAATATAGGTTTATTAAGATTTTTTTTCGTTCCCACAAGGTTAATCTCAAATTCATGACTAGAGTCACTAGTTTTAAAGGTTAACATGGATTGATTTTTTAGAACCTTTTTAAAAATTAAATTATTTCAATTTTATCATTCAACATTTAATTTATTGAGAATTTATCTTCATACTTTTATTTTCATTTCATTTATATTAGGTTATCTTGATTATTTGTTTTTACAATTTCATCCTTTATGGATTTTCTTCCTATCAAATGTGATATTTATTTTTTTTGTTATTTTTTTCCCCTGGTAGGCTTTCTAAATTGATAAATTTTTTTTATAATTTTATCATTCAAAATTAAATTGGTTGGGAATTATACTTTTTGATTAAACCCCGATTTAAGGACTTCACGATTTCCATGGTTATAGGGTTTACAAATTAACCTGGATTGACTCATATTTTTTGCCATTGCTTTTTTAAATTAAATTTCCTTTCATTATTTTCGTCTTTCAACATTAGAAAAAGTAATTCTCTCACCGTTGCTAATGAACCTCAAAAGATAAAAAGGTTGTCTTAGGTCTATGAGGATGATATCCTTAGCACTCTAGTTATGGAGGACATTGAGTTCATTAATGTTTAACAGGCAAGAAAGTACACAACTCAAATGCCTGTCGAGGCTGAGCATATCAACCAACCAACTTTGGGTTTTGTTCAAGGTCATTTTAAAATGACAACCCTTTTGTGTTGGGGTACACCTTCATTCTTTAGTGATTTACTATTGAAGTTTTTAGATATTATCAATTGGGTTCAGGCCAGTTGCACCCCAACGAGTAGATAATCTTATGCTTTTGATAAGTATTTTAGGCTCGTTAGATAATCTTATGTTGTAAGGAAATCCTGCTCATGTAAAAAAAAAAAAATAGAGAGAGAGGTGACTAATAGTGAGGTATAACGAATGAGTGATTCAATTGAAAGCCTAAAAAAATCATCAGCTTTACATCTATTTGAATTTAACAAGATGATGAGTCTAGAAATATTAATCATGATAGTTTGTCATACTTATATCTATCTAGATTTACCGTGTAACTGAGCTCCAAAAAGCTCGAAGATTTTGGATTATCACTTGTTAAACATGGATTCTAGAAAAAAAAAAAACATAAAACATGCATATACATCACGTGTTGTTAAGGTTTTCTACTCAAGGAACCTCTCGTAGAGACTGGAAACTCTCCTTTTGGACAACTAAAACACAGTTGATAGCTAAGTACGCATGAAAGAAATATTTATAATCCTTTACTGTCCAGAACAACATTGTGATCCAGCATAAAAATATGATCATCCAGACATCCACCACCCCACAAGGACTTCTCAGTTAATTCCAAGTTTGCGCCTCAAGCTTCTCCGCAGGCCCATCACCAAAGAAGATGCAAAGTCCTGCATATTCGAGGCTCTTTCGAAAACTGCATTCCCTGTTTTACAATAAAAAAACCCAACACATGTAAGATATAACCCATAAAAAATGATAATTATACTGCTACACTATAGCAACTGGTTTTTTTTAATGGTGCTTCGTTGGTTATATAAATATTGAAGAACCTTAATATATTTATTTAATCTAAATGACAACAATTTTATTTTGTAACTTAATAGATTAGTATGTGTTTTTAAACCTAAAAGAGCTAAAGGAGCCAGTATTATCTTTAAGGAGTTTTTTTTTTTTTTTAAATTTTCGAAGCAAGGTCCGTCAGGTGCAAAGGCCTGGCTCTTAGGCCCGTGCAAGTCTGACTTGCTACTAGTGGGCCATGTATTAAATTTGCTTTTTTTTTTCTTTTTTTATTTATTTCAATGGTTTGTATTTTTGACCCTCAAAACAATATTTACTAGATTCACTAAATTTTTAATTTTAATTTTGATATAATTCTTAAATATTATTATAAATTTTTATTTGAATTTTAATAACTTTTTTAAGTTATTATACATCTGATATAAAAATAATAATACTAGTAATATATTGTTCATGAAAATTCAATTCAAATTATTTTTTATTTTTAAAGAGATTTTAAATATGATTTTATCATATTTAATATTTTTTTTAGTTTTTAATTATACAAGATATTTCCATATTTTTTTAATATTTTTTTGTTAATTTGATTTAATAATCCTAAATTCAATTCAAAACCTTATTAGTTTCTTTTTATTTTGGTTTTTATTTTTTAATTGTTTTTAACACTACACATTTAAATCTTATTTCATGAGATTAACTTTTAAGTCAATTTTAAATTTTTGCCGATACATTGAATTGTTAAGAAAATGCAAGGAAAAAAAAACAAATATTATATTGTGATGTCAGACGGGGAATCTCTAAAATTAAGGAGTGAGGTATATTGAGAAAAAGTTAAAAGTCATCATTTTTTAATAATTTAAAAAACATTAAAAATCTTAAAATATATATTAATTCAAAAGATTTAAGTAAGAATTTAATTATGCATAAGAGAATAATGATATTATCATTACAACATTTAAATATAGAACTCGATTGATATTATGATTCATTTGTATTTTTAAAATTTTTAAAATTTAAAATTAATATTTTTAAAATTATTTTAATATGATAATATTAAAAATAAATTTAAAAAATAAAAAATATTAGTTTAATATATTTTTAAATAAAAAAATTCAAATTCAAACAGGTAAAAGGCAGTCTTTCTTCTTCTTCTTCTTTTTTTAAGTCACGACAAATAAAACCGACGTCAACGTCTACCAATATTTGCCCGCTGTTAAAATAAAAAAACGGAAACAAGCAACAACTTACGACCTCACCACTAGTTTGTTTATTCGCGCTTGCTTTCCAGTCCAATTTCACCAATTCGTTTTTTGAATAAGTAATCGATCTCCCCCCCCCCCCCCCCTCTCTGTCTTCTATGGCAGCAGTTGTATAAGCTAGTGGAGGAGAGAGGTTTGAAACGTCACCGCCGATGAATTCTTCCGCTTCAAAATCAGCAACTGACGCCGCACCTGAATCATCTTCCTCTTCTTTCGCTGCCGAGACGCCTGATTTCAACGATAACTCAAATGCTTCTCCCATTCCTAACCGTGAAATCGATTCTCAGGTATTTCTCCTCACTCGTACTTGATCAAGCGGCTCTGTTTGTTAGGATTTTACTGTTTACTGTATTTTACAGTCACCGGCAGCAGCGAGGAGTGAAGAGTATAGGCAACTGTTTCGCCTTCCCCCGGAAGAAGTAAGTCACTCTATGCCATGGATGTTCATATCTTTCAAATGTCTTTATATATATATATTGTCGAAGAATTACTTAGCTGAAAAAAAGAGAATCAAGAACTCAGCTACTAGTTCCTAGGAGTTTCTTATGCTAAATTTCAGTTTGCTCTTCGCTATCTGTAGCTATTTTGGTTTTATTAAATGATGTTTCTTCAAAATTTGGTTTTTATGGGATCGTTATCAAGATGAAAATCTGTTAACTCTACGTGAGTTGAGATCCAATAATTTGTAACATTTCAGAAATGCTCTCAATTCTGTTCGAGTTGGAGCTTCATAACATGTCAGAATTGACATATTTTATCCTTTTATGGTTAGGGCTGGACCCTGTTTGGAATTCATTAATCCTAGCCTTAAGTTAATAGGATTTTGAAACTTACAAATGTATCAAATAGAACACAAATGATAATTGAAATGAGGGGAAAACTGATGGAAGTGCTGTGAAATGTGTTATAAGAAGCTCATGAGAAGTAATCTGCTTAGTATCATTTCCAACCTCTAGGACATCATGTGTTCAAAATGCTTATTTTATCTTGCACTTGTAATTGTGCACCAGTTAAGCATGTCCGTGTGCATGTTTGTACCTTGAATTAATTGTTTCTCGTGTGAAATTTTCTGAAACGGTTCTTATTGTTAAAACTTTTGATATTCCCCCTCTCTGTCATGCACACATCAGAGGATATTGTAGAGTTATAAAGGACCTCTGTTTTCTCTGAAGTATGTTTCTAAAATTTTCGTTTCCCCCCCAATAGGTCCTTGTACAAGACTTTAATTGTGCATACCAAGGAAGTATTCTTCTTCAGGTAATCTTGACGCTGACCTTTATTGTGTACTTGGAGATGCATGCATTACTCAATAATTGCTATATTATGTGTGTACTCGGAGATGCATGCATCACTCAATAAGTGTTATAGTATACCACATTTCATCCTTTTGAGTTGAATTTCGTTTGGTAAATGATACCATGGATGAGTTATGTGATAATTTTGTCTATATAAGTTTTTTTAACTTACTTGGAGGTAAGATTATGTTTCCTACTATATTCATGTGTTGTTTACTGTTTACATGTTGCAGGGGCATATGTACCTTTTTGTACATTATATTTGCTTTTATTCAAAAATATTTGGATTTGAGACAAAGGTAATGTTTGAATATGGCCTTATTATTGTTATTGTGGTCAATGTCTTTTATAGTTCCCTTTCTCAATCTTGACTGTTTCCAGACATATTTGATGGGTTTTTATCCAGAAAATAATCCCTTTCCATGAAGTTACGAGTGTAAAAAAAGCAAAGACAGCTGGGATCTTCCCTAATGCAATAGAAGTTTTTGCCGGAGGAAAGAAGGTAGTGTAGAAATAGAGTATTGCTCCTCTCCTATTATGTTTTGGCATTTCTTGAAGTTGTTGCTCGGAATAGTGCTCTTTCACTTCTGAATTTCAGTAAAAATTGTGATATCTTAATCCAGTTATTATTCTGGCAGTACTTCTTTGCATCATTTCTCTCTCGTGATGAAGCTTTGAATCTCATCAGGGATGGATGGTTACAACATGGTAATGGTTCCAATTTGATCACAGAACAACAGGTATTTTAAAGCATTGGATACTCATTGCATGAATTTTTATTACATTGCATGAATTTTTATTACTTCATCGTGAACTCTGGAATGGTAAAACTTCTTGCTGGTCTGTTTTCGTTGTTGCTATCTTATGTGATGATTTTATACCAGGATTTAATTTCTGTATCCAGTAGCCTAGGTAATGGACTTGTTGTGATTGAAAAGGTGAATAGCTTCAAGCAAACTAGTGAATTAGATTCCCCTGACAGGTACTTTCACAAGCCATACTGAGTTTATATGAGTTGTCACTGTCCATGTCTTGGGTGATTGATCATAAATTAACTGCATATATGTGAATAGTAGACAAAAGGCTACTGCTCGTTCGCCTGATTCTGAATTTTCACCATCCGTTGAAAAGGGCAGTGTCTCCATGATACAAATTCAAGTAGCAGATGAATTGGAACAGGATGTTGAACTAGTTAGAAACACCAACTCTTCATCTTCAGCAACTTTGGCATGGAATGTGGAAAATTTCAACGCACCTCAGAGTTAGTTATCTCTTGTGAATTACTTTAATTGTGATTTTGTTTTCTATATAACATGCAACAAACGAGTTCATTTTCCTGTTAGATATAATATTTTCTCAATAATCAAGATTTTAAGGTGTATGGTTCCTCTTCACCTTCTAGTTTAATTAGCAAATTTTAAACTAAGCAATTGGAGCTTTTCTATTAGATCTATCAGAGGAGTTATTTGTAATTCCTGGTGAAAATTTTGCATGAAGAGGATTGAATCCTTTGGATGTGGGCTATGGAGCTCATTTCTACTCAAAAGTAATGTTGTGGTTGTTGGTATTTGTCATCAGCAAGATTTTGGGATGATGTTTGAGGTGGTCCTGCCCTTTATATTTTGCTGCACTCTTTTAATTGAGCTGTTTCTTTCTGATATGCAGTACGTGAATCTTTTAAAGAAGTTGGACAGACAAAGTTTCCGGTAGTGTTCCCTTTTCTTTTATTGATTCGCTCCCCTATTGTTTTACCACATGTAGAATTCTATAAATATTATCGCATTAAAGAGTCTTTCTCTGATCTTCATTTATGTTAAGGAATGCAGATCAAGGTAGAGGAGTTCTTTTATTTGTTCTTTTCAGATGCTGCTGCTAAATTTGTTGAATCTTTTCATAGTAGATGTGGAGATAAAGGTAATTTTCTTTGAATTCACATGGAACCATACTAAAGTAAAACACGCTAGAGTTTTCAGATGTGGTTAAGTTTGATGAATATGTTGGATGATGTTATTTGTACCTTTATCTTTGGTTGGTTAATTTTTATGCCTTTCAGATTTCAGGTGCTCTTTATGGTACATAGATGATAAATCTGGGCATGCTCGTGATGTCTCTTTTCAGCATCCTATCAAAATATATTTTGGTATGGAGATGTATTACTTGTGTATCTATGATTGCTTTTGTTCGTCAATTTCAGCGAATTTGTTTCCCTTTATGTTTGTTTCAATTTTTGTGTTTTTATATAGGTGCAAAATTTGGCAGCTGCCAGGAAGTCCAGAAATTTCGAGTCTACAGAAACAGGTTCTTATAATCTGTAATTTGAGAGACATTTTAGTTGTTTTGTTCTTTAATTGTTTTGAATATGACTTGGTGATGAGCTCAATAAGATGATGTAGTAATTCGCTATCCATCAAAGCCTCTATTTCTCAGCACAAAAAGAAAAAAAAAAGGCTTTTATTTCTTAGAGGGAAGAAAATTGGAAAGCCTTATTGGAAACAAAAGGAAGTTTCCTAGAGGATTTTTAAAGCAGTTCTATAATTTGGCTGTTTTGTTATGATTTGGCTTTTTTTAAAGGTAGGTAAGGATTAAGTTTTGATGGATCAACACAATGTTTCACTCTGCCCCTGGGCAGAGTTACATAGAAGAGAAGGGGGCAACTTCCCCCGTTAAAAATTTCAAAATACTCATTTTAGTCCTCTCAAATTTATCATCTTCTTTTTAATTGTTTGTCCCCTCATTTCTTGGAACCTTTTCTTTGCCCCCTTTTATCTTTGAATCCTAGCTCTGCCCCTGACTATGTTTAAGGAGTTGGATGTTTGAACCTATCCTTTCTGTGCCTCTTTTCTTTATAGTAAAGATCTGAGGTATAAGTGCATGCATTAAAGTAAATGCTTAATTTGGTTCCTGTGGTAGTAGTTCTTTTTCTCTTAAAAGATCTTGCTGATTTTGATCCTGCTTTCCCATACTTCCTAAAAAGAGCTCTTGCTCAGGCACCTTCTTCTGAGTCTTCCCTTACGCTTTATCACCTTATTCTATCCCTAGGGAATCATTCTTCCTTTTCTTTCGTACCTGATTCTTTCTCTCCCCAGGTGATTGTGACTTACTAGCTTACGGGTTAGCTGTTTTGCCTCATACAAGGTAGGCTCGAAACAGGGGATTTTCGGGTTTCACTTAAGATCCCCTTCCCGCTGACTCGGAGCTCTTCTTTCCTTCTCTTCTATCACCAGCACCCTTTGAAAGTCGCCTTAAAATCCTTCCACTAGCAAAATCTCACCTAACTCTCTAACTTTCTTCACCAGAGAGTAAGAAACTGAATCGTGTCCCTGCGTCCTGGGATATAAGCATAAGCAAAGTAGTAATGATCATCCAAAGATTCTTAATAGTTATAATCATATACGACTCAATTAAACCTTCTACACAACTACTTCAGGTCCATTACTGTTTTGCTGCTTCTAGAGCCAAAAACTTTGCAGGCTGTTTTGATGCTAAACTCCTTTTTATCATTTGTATCCATCATGATCTCTTTGGTCTCTCACCCCCTCCGTCTTCTCTACTGTGTACATAAACTTATGTTACAAGACCAGCCTATTTCAGACAAGTCTCTCTCGCATATCCTCAAATAGACTTTCTTGCAAGTGTACTTATTTCTTTCAAAGTTTTTGATCGAATCAGTTTAGTTTTTCGAGGGATTTAAAATAAATGTGTCATAAATTCATTGTGAAATTACATACAAAGCTCTTGATTGATAATGTTCTCAATGGATTAAATTTATTAGCTGTCTATATTGTCATTTATTTGCTAATTTAATTCCTATCCTTTCTTCTTTTTTGGATGCTGAGTGTAAATGATTTGACCGGTTGTTTGTTCTTCCTTGTGATCTCACTTTTGCTTTTACCAGTCATTTGATTATCGAGACATCACAGGAGATCAGTGACGTCCGTTTTGGAGATTGTTTTCACGTTGAGGTAGAAGCTGTTTCTGATCCATTTTATTGACACGGTGGATAAAAGGTTTTTATTTTATTTCTTTTCATATTTTTTACTAGGATTGTGTACTCAGCTTTTAAGAAACAGATTTTATAATGACATTTTATATTGAATGATAATTAATTATTAAGAAGTCAGAACTTATTCCCTTGTCTATTTAGGTGCACCTTTTGAGATGTGGTTCTTTTCTTGGGTTACATGAAGTTTTTGAAACTGTTTCAGGACCTTGGGAATTGTCATGTTATTTCTTTTCAAGCTTGTGCTCCATCATGGCTGCAGTTTTTAAATTCCTGTATTGAATGGTTCTGGTTGGTCTTAGATAGATTTACTTCCAGATTGGGTGTTTTGTATTTGGGTTTGTTAGACATGTAGGACATGTATCCCTTAAGCCTGTGATTGTCAGACTTGGGCCAGTAGCTTCCTCCTAATACATTATTTAGATTTAGGAAACCAACAATAAGAGAGGATACGACCATTCTACTCCTAGGTATGGAATTGACTTTAGGAAAGGAGATGGATATACAACGTGGAGAATTCTTATTGATTGAAGGAGAGATATTAAGTTAGATGATCTGTTGCTATTAAAAACCTTTGATACTGAGCAGGAAAAGGGAATTTTATTTATTTGTTTATGATTTAGATAATCTTTCTGAAGTTTAATATCATCTAAGAATTTTCTTGGATTAACTATTTCATTTCGATTATCTTCTTTGGATTTAAGTTACTAGGATTTTTTTCAGTGTCTTTTTGAGTACAAACTACATGTATTCTGGGACACATTTATGGTGAACTGTTGCCCTATTAAAAACCTTTGATACTGAGCAGGAAAAAGGAATTTTATTTGTTTGTTTATAATTTAGATAATCTTTCTTTCTGAAATTTAATATCATCTAAGAATTTTCTTGGATTAACCATTACATTTTGATTATCTACTTTGTATTTAAGTTAAGTTACTAGGATTTTTTCAGTGTCTTTTTAAGTAACTACATGTATTCTGGGACACATTTATGGTGAATTAGACTGAGATGTGAGAATTGTTTCATGCTTCAGACTCCTATAAGGTTTTCCACTTTTATTCAATTTATTACTTCCTCTTTTTTAGGGAAGTTTTCAATTTTTTGACTTTGTTGGTGTCCTTTTACTGCTTTACCTTTACACACAAATCGGTGAAAAGAGAAGGAATTTGGGAAGGGAGTGGAAAAGGAGGACAAAAACTTGGTGAAATGTTCCTCAAGATTCAGCTGTTATGATAATTTCACATGACAGATCAACAGGGAGGAGATGTTAAAGAAAAAAATGAGGATTAGTTCATGAAATAAGAAATGAAATGTGCGGATAGAGAGTGCAATGGTTGTTTAACATGAAAAAAAAGTTCTATAACAGACTTGGCAGCAAGTATTCCGTATAGTTCTCGGCATGAGCTTTAATCTGCTTTAAGATCGTGATCTCCACTATTTAAACCTAACCTACCCTGCCCCCCTTCTTCTCTTAATGGCTACAATTGTCAGGGACTATGGGATGTGACTAGAGATGGTGATGGATCAAATGAAGGATGCATTTTGCGGATATATGTGAACGTTGTATTCAGCAAGAAAACTATTTTTAAAGGTTTGCATTTTCCATTACATACAATTTCTTTATATGCTTCATGTTACATTATTTTTGTTCACAATTCACCTTAATTTCACCATATTGTTTTTTATTTAATTTTGGGGTATAATTTGTGGCCAAAGACATGAAAGAAAAACTATCTTCTATAAACTCTGGCCGCTGTAATATCAAGTAAATTAACCTAGGGATTTGGCATAAACCAGGGGGAGGATCATTGAAATACACTGTTCTTTGGCTTTGTGAAATACTTCTTTAACCAATCTGCGGATGAATTGCACTCTCTGAACCTGTGGCAAATCCTGACCAGCCAACTCTTCCTCAACAGGATTCAATAATGTTGATCTTTATCCCTATATCTCATGGAACAGAAGTGTAATATTTTATGCAAATCTTTTGCATAAAATAATTTTGTAGTGAGATCATTTCTGCTTCTACAGATATACACGGGTTTCATCATGGAAATGGTGCCAAATAAGAGTAACTCATTCTAATTTCAATACTGAGCTTCTTGTATTGGAAAGAGCATAGCATTAACTTGGAAAGTGCCACGATAATTAGGAAAGACAAGTCTGAATGAACAGGAATTTTATTAAAGAATAAAATTTGACCAGATATGGTAATCATACTGGCATACACTGGAAGGATGTTCACTTCTCTCTAATGATCTTTTCTTTCTTTCTTTCTTTCCTTTTTTTTATATCTGAAATACAAATAAAATGAGCTACAGTTCCTGGAATTCTTTGCCTCGCAATGGCTTTATATACTTCTTATGATTGGGGATTATGGTTAATTGCTTGAAATCAAGTCTCAGGATGTGCCTCATAAACTCTTATTATGCACTTACATTCATTTATATAACCTACATTTTCATAGATGCTTTTACAATCGTCAAAACAGCACTGTACCTGTTTTCATAAATTTCATGGACTGGATTCATGCCCAATGCCTTGCAATATTGTAGGGAAGATAGTGCAGTCTACTGTACAAGAATGTCAAGAAACTTCTGCAATATGGATAAACCATGTACTCATTCTTTTGTTGACACAAGTTATCAAATCTATGGTATATTTTGGATGGAATGTTTATTGACTGTATGTTTAATTAATTTTCCAGGCACATGAATTGTTGAAGTAGAAGAACCTTGAAAAACCAGGAGGTTAATCATCATAACAATTTAAGCCAGCTCCTTCTCTGCAAGATGTGCTTTGCTGTGTGTGGTATTGCATTACTAACTTTAGGTAACCATTTCCAATTTTCTTAAAGCAGAGACAGAGCCTCCTGTCAGCATGATTCAGAAGGGAGAAGTTCATTCTGAAAGAGAAGTGAAGACTGGAGAAACTTCAGAAATCTCTTACAAGCAGATTGACCACATAAGAATGCAGCAGATGTCTAGTTCTGTGGCCATTAGTCAACGGGGTGGCGATCTTGTGCAGGGAAAGTTCACAAATGCTACATCCATTGCATCTTCTAGCTCAATGAATTTCAACACTGGCATGTTCTATATTTGTGGCATTGACGCATAATCATCAGTATTTTCCTGAATTTCCTTTATTTATCAACATTAAAATTGCTTCATTCTCAAAAAAAAAAAAAAAGTATTAAAATTGCATTAAAAATGAAACAGATTGCTTTAATTTACAGTTCAAACATGATAATTTCCATCTAAAAAAATTACAAATTATAATTCCAATGTCTAAACAGATTCATATATTTCACTTAAAGAAGGAAAAAATATGGTTTCTCATGCTATTTTTAAAAGTTTCCTATTCTAATATTTTTGGTGGTTTGCAAAATTGTTAAATTATTGTGGAACAAGAAACGAACGAATCAAAATATTTTCTGCTTTTTCTCTTCTAGGAGCTCAAAACTTATGTGTTCTTAATCTCTATTAGTGGTACAAGATCTCAAGATCTAATTTCTTAATATTTTGTGTTCTATTTATTTATGATTAACTAAATATTAATATTAATTTTAATTTGCTGTTGATTTTGAATGTGAATAATTCTCTTGTTAATATTATTAATTTTAAGTGTCATATCGGAGTATAATTTTTTAATGTATGATGGCTACTAATTGACCCTGCTGGGGAAAAAGAAATCCTGGCTTCATCGTTAAACATGTATATTTTGTTAGATATAAAGCATGAATAAGAAGTAGGAAATTGGCAAGCACACAATTATACAAGGTGAAGGTATCAAGTTTAAGCCCCATTGCCATGGAATAACTAGTGGATGAGGAATTTTATCTATTTGGCTTTCGTAGTCTCCATTTGCTTTCGAGTCATTAGAATCAATCCTTTCATTAGGTAAAGAATAACTGACCTTGGATTGTTGGAAATAACCCAAACACAAATAAATAAAAATGAAACCCAAGAAATGAAAAAAGAAAAATCTTAATTCAAGTTAGTGTTCACAAGATGGCTGAAAAGGTTTTGTTTTTGTTTTTTTGCTGTCTCTGTGTGTGTGTGTGTGTGATTTTGGGTTTACCATATTGTCATCTCAAAACATTAGCGTCAGCTGCAATGTGCCCCACAAATCTTAAACATTGTTCAGCAGGATCCTGCCTCCACAAATCTTAAACTTTGCTCAGCATATCCTTGTGTGATATTTTTAGTATGTTTTGTTTTGTTATGAGGGTGAATTTGTTTTACCGTATTGGCATTAGCTTCCTAGTGGCTAGAGCATGACATTAGCCTTTTCATTTGTTCAGTACCGTTGCCATCTGGATTAGTATTTACCGTATTGGCATTAGCTTCCTACGCACTCACCCTCGTTTTGGCCATTTCTAACTGCAGAGGAGCATCCTCGTACTTTTGAACAGACCATAAACTGTCCATGTGGCTTCTCAAGAACACTACATTGGTGGTATCAGAGCTGGAGCTGGTGAAAAATCAGCTGAAGCTGTGTCCTGGTAAGAGAGGCCGATGCACCACCTGAATGCAGCTTATAACAAAAATAAAATTTGGATTCTCAAATCTTAAGATTATAGAATAAATTGTAGAGAAATATAGAGAAAATATTTTGGTATTTTTGTTGAATCTGAATAATAGTTTTGATCTCTATAAAATAAACTACATTTCTTTATTTATATTAGTCCTAAAATACTTTATGAAAAATAATTTCTAAT
>Ga0325404_1003995_pt1 | contig 15731 bp, 13 predicted proteins | sample PopdelMetagenome_18_FD_205664 | JGI IMG/M metagenome (GOLD analysis project Ga0325404, IMG submission 205664) | Populus deltoides microbial communities from Bellville, Georgia, United States - Xylem-Control-R1 | ecosystem: Host-associated > Plants > Phyllosphere > Stem > Wood/Secondary xylem... | reverse complement strand
ACTTTTAACGGAAACATGTCATCGGCAATATTTTCATCGGGAATTTGCATTTTGTCGTCAATTATGTCGCCCCTTAGATTTTTTTATGGGATCGTTGAAAAAATATTCACACTAATAAATTAGATTGTACCACCCATTTTTCATCGGTAAATTCATCAATAACCTTAATTATTAATAAACTATTTTGTCACCTCTTCCATCGACAAATGACCTTAATTACTAACAGATTATTTCGTGCCTATTCCATTAGAACTACTCTATTGATAATATAGCTAACGGACCATTTTTTCATTATTTCTAACAAAAATGCCAAAACCTCTGTAACTTTCTAATGAAATATGATCGAACATTTTCGACAAAATCGCCAATAGAATAGTTTATTTTGTCAGTGATTCCATTGAAATGTAACACTCCCCCCGTGTTTTTTAGTTGTTATGATTATAACAAATAAATAATTATATTAAAAAAAATCCTAAACTCATTGCAGCAACAACAACACAAAATTGGATGATTAAAATTAAAATGAATGTCATACACAAGAATTATATTAAAATTCATTGCACACATAGAATAATTATATTAAAATTAATTTCATACATAATGAATTCCATACAAAAAAATATTTCAAACAAGATATTAAAATTTCTATAAAGTTGATAGGGGAGGAAAATATCATGAACCCAAACCAGAAACTTCAAAAAAGGAAGGAAAATGTAAAGTCAAATATAAATGTATTTCTTGTTCGACTTCATCTCTTATTTATGCCATTATTTGAACCAGTAGTTCCTAAACTTGATCTCGAACCATCTCCTCAATGGCCAATGATGCCTAGTTTAGGCTGGAATGTTGGGTGCCTATCATTGAAATAATTCACCTTGTCATTATATCTCGAGTTGATTTCATAAACTCAATTCTTATCAGATTCATTAGTTACTTCAATTTCCAACCACAATTAAGGATCGTGAAGAGGATGAGTAAAGACACCTTCTCCATGTTTGACAACCATGCCTACATTATATGCATTCTACAAAAAGAAAAGGCAAAATCCAAAATTCTTATTAATAATACAAATAAATATAAATTTTAATTAAATGAATTTCAATGCATGTTTAGAGTTAGTTGTGTCTAAGTTATTTTTCTTGCAACATAAATAATATGTAAAAAAAAAATTAAAAATAAAGACTAAATTAAAAATTAAAGAAAAATAATTAAATATGTAACAATAAGATCTTACCATGCACTTTACATGGTTCACAAAGGGAAGCGTTTCTTGGTGTACATACTCATTAAACTATGAGTTTCTTTGTTTCTATTTTGAGACCCAGATCAGAAATGTCTTATAAATCCATCTGATGCCACAAATTCATGAATTCCCCCCACCCCCCAATTATCCTCTATGACATGCCTCAGTTTATAATTTTTCCATAACACTATATCATCAAAGTTGTCTTTGTTTATTGTATTTTTGTTGGTATTATACCATAAATCACACAATTTGGTACAAAAATTTGTTAAACATAAACTATGTAAGGAGAAAAATATTTCAAATTTACAATAATGTAATATTTTATTGCTTGATACTTATATAATTGCACTAAGGTTTTCTCACACTTTCCTGACCTCTTTCTTATTTTTCTGGTCCTATCAAGAAATTTCCTTATAGTCAATTCGTATATTAATTAGTTTTAATTTTTTTTAAAAAAAAACTATATATTAACTCAAAGAAAAGCTTATTATCTAACCTTAAACTTTCTCCACAAAACATCTATTATATTCACCCATTCAAAATGATATTAAAGCTTACTTTATAGAAACAATGGTTCTTTAAATTATGATTTTATCATATTTGTGATCAAACAAACAATCTCAATATTGGTAAACTTGAAAATCAATTTATGAAAGTCATTTTCATTTAATGTCAAACTTAAAATAACCTAACACACACAAATAACTTTGTTAGTGAGAAAAAAAAAAACATAACTTATGTAAAATGGTCGACCTTCCATTCTTCAACAATTATTCCTATATATCCATCTATTTCTAGAGGGATTCTAGCTCTGCTTCTCGTATTGGATGAGCTTTGGTCGGTAGTGTTTGCAGTAGGTGCCTCTTCAAGTGCTTTTAATGATTGATAAAGTAATAATACTCTTATTGGACTTGGAACTTTTTCTCTTTATGAAACATAATATCTAAAATAAAACAATTAATTAATGCATTACAATATTGATACATGCCTTAGAAGGTTATATTACATTCACAATAATATGACAAGCAAAAAGTCTTCGTAAAAGATATCCAAACTAGCACTAAACACCAACAAGGAAAATTAACAAAATTTGGCTGAGTTTTCCTTGCACAGAGGCCTCACCTAAAACTTGAGATAAAAAATTATTATGAAGTTAAACAATTGAAAAGGTAAACACTCAGTCTTAAGCACTCAAGGTATGAAGGTATGAAGTCAATTAAAGCAAAACTCTCATGAACCAAAAAGACTAAATAAAAACCCATCAACCTTAAGCAATTGAAAACACCAAACAATTAATAAAAAACTCAGTATCACTGTCACAATAATAACCTAAAATGAAACTAAGGTAGTTAATTCATCATTCTTATCACTATAATAACTAAAAATACAATTTCATCACAATACAAATAAAAAGAAAAGAAAAGAAAAAGAAAAGAATAGACCATTGTAAAGATGACAGGGAGATATTGAGCAAGTTATTTAACACAAGAAGAAAAGGAATAGATCTAAGCGGTTAGAGGTGCTGACAAGAAAGGGATGACAAGACTATAAAAGAGAGAGATGATGAGATTATCAAAAAGAGGATGATGGTGAGAGACTGAGAGGGACTGGTAAGAGGCTCAGAAGGGTGGTATTCTAGGAAATTAGGGATTTTAGAATTCAGGAAGAAGAAAAAATAGGGGGAAAGGGACTATAAGGTTTTAATTGATTTTAGTCTTGCCGATATAAATTCTGTTAGTGCTTCCATTGGTAAATTTGGCATGTTATCAATGGCATAAAATCACAGATGAAATTTTTATAGCATTATAATATTTTTTATATCATTGTCTATTCTGACAAAAACTCAAAAACATTTTGTAAGTTTATGATGAAAATGACAATTTTTTCACCTATTCTATTGAAAATCGAGGATTTTACTGGTGATGAAATATTTCATCATTACGTCTGTCAAAATACCCAAACCATTCTATAAATTTTTGATGAAAATGACAAATTTGTTATAGATTCCATTGAAAAAAAGGGATTTTTTTCTGGTTAGTTTTTAATAATAATAATAATAATAATAATAATAATAATAATAATAATAGATGGACATATTCAATTCAATAATTGCTCACATTAAATCCACAACCATAATAAAAGAATATTTATGCAATTAATTACATGAAAAGCACATCTTCAAAATTTTGCAATAAATGTAAATATAGTGTATTATAAAATACCAATAAATTTCCAACATAATTTTTATTTTATTACACAATAAAACATCATATTTAAATCAATTCAACACCTTTTAATCAAAATCCTCCTTTTTATTTTCTTCATTGTCATGTCCAACATCATATTCTTTGTTGAAAGTAAGGTTGATGTCATCATCTTCATCTGCTTCTTTAAGTCCACTAGTACTCAATATTATATTTAACTAATTAACATCAACATTAATATAAATATTCTTTGTGTTATGAAAATTTAGATTTTTTAATGCAGTAGATGGAGTAACTCGATATGGGTCAAATAACTCATCTAGTTGAATACATCATCTCCTTGATTACCTTATCATTACCTTCTTCAACAACTTCAACTTGGACAAGACTGTTATGTTTGATTTTCATAACACATAATCAATCAACTCTATTATAATCTTTCTAAAGGAATGAATATATGTATAATAAAACTATTGACATGTTTTAAAAAAATAAAAATGTTGTCAATGCTATGAAGTCTACTTGTTTTATTTATTTCAATGAAATCATGGTGAATATCTATTTTAATTCCTTTATAGGTATCATATCAATAACATTTGAATAAAAACACAATATCTTTTGATTTATGATATTACAATTCAATAATCTCTTATAACTTGTCATAATAATTAACTTCAAACTTATTGGATATTGAACCATTTACACAAACCCCACTATTATAGGTCTTTTTACCCTCATCATACAATTTAGTATGAAAGATATATCAATTGATGAAATAATTATGACCTTTCTTTCAGGACCCAAAAATAGGAGACTACCAACATTAGCTCTCGTTAGAAACCCCTGGTTAAAGTTAACAACCATTAACAATTGATGAAAAAATATAATTAAATATGAACTTAGTAGTTACAAATTATTAAATACTTACAAGTGTTTTAAACCACATGCTAAATTGTTTATCTTGTATTTGATAAATTTGAGATTCACTAATGTTTGGATTTTGAGATAACAATAATTGATAATGTTGCCTACAAGAAAGTTAAATGAATTTATTTTATAAGAGAATATATAAATGATAGGCCAACAAGAATAAGGTGTAACAAAGGATCCAAATTGATTAAATTTATATGTACACAAGTCAATATACATGTTCCATAATTTCATTGAAAATTGAGAATGCACCCTATTAAACTGCTTCTAAGCTTTACCATTAGAAAGGTTTACCGTAACTCTATACATCTCATCATATGAATGATGTCATGTCATATGCTCAATAGTCTTTGAATATATAAATAACATTTGAAGCCTAAGAGCAATTGAGAAGTATCTCAATTTTTTGTATGTAATATATGTCCTTCCTCTATCATTATTAGGTTTATATCGAGCATGCTGATAGGTGTTGCACTTAGTAAAATTTACATATTCACTGTTATACAACATGCAAAAGTTTAGAAACATATCAATTTTTTTTGTATCTTAAACCAAGAGGTTTCATCATGGATTTTACAACTTATAAGTTATTTTTCAGCCTATTCCTTTAGGTAACATGTTTTTCCCCCCATTTTAGGAGCTTATCATAACCGGTCTCACTCAATCCATAATCTAATTTGGTGGTACACACTTGTGCAATAGCAAAAAATTTACTATAAGTTGTATATCCATCCCATATTGGTTTCATTAGAATATTTAAAAAGTTTTAAAAACCTAATTGCATCTATATTTAGTTCTTTATATAAAAGATGCTACGTGAACTTTCATCTAAATAATCTTGATTCATTTTCATTTCATCTATTACCATACTTCTATAAGAATTAATATTATCATCCATGAACCTATACATGTTACTAGAATTAGAATTTAAGCCAACCATCTTTTCTAATATTGTTTTATAACGAACATAGGGTTATTTGTGTGCAATCCAACATAAGTATTTCTCAACAAACTCTTTTTTAAGTAGATGCATAGTCACAACATCTTTATGGTAGAACTTTTTATTCTTACACTTTGAGTACAAACATCCACTTTCACCCTACTAATATTCTTCAGATTAGAAAGTATAAAATTAATAAAACTATTAATCCTTTTAAGATAATATTTCCTATACAATCCTTCAAAAGAATCTCGATACATTCAAGAACGATCATCCATTACTTAGAAACCCATATAGAATATTGATGACAACATTTATTAATAATGTAATTATGAATTCAAAATTTGACTTATTATTCCAAATAAATTCACAATCCAATAACTAATTATCATTTCTACATAAATTTAATTGTTGCATTAAAACATGAATTAAAAAATAAAATTAATAATAAATAATTTATACCCAACTAATTATCCAGAGTGTGTTCAGTTCAAACTTATTTAACTTAAATTAATACCTTTAAATTATTATCAATTTCATTAAAAAAAATTTCTCAAATTCTCAATTTGACAATAAAATTAGCAAAATATAATTGATACCCATTAAATAACCTGTTATTTTTTCAAGTATAACACACCTAAGTTACAAAATAAAACTCAATTCCATCAAATGACAAATGAAATCAATTTCTCCCAAATCCCAAATAATACATTAATATAACAAAATTTGTTATGAAAAAGCTATAAAACACTTAAATATACAAGTAAACTATAAATGGTATAAATTGTTTTTCAGTAAATTAACCTAAAACATAAATGAGTTATAAAAAAATAGGTATGTTTGCTTAGAAATTGAACCAAGAGAGGGATAATAAAACTATTGATAGATTTGGGTTGACATCGCAGGTTCGAGGTGGCCAGATTTGTGAGAAAATAAAGGGAAAAGGCTTCTATTTTTTTAGGTAGGAAGAAAAAAGAAGAAAGTAAGGGGAGAGAGAAATATTGAGTTTTATTTCATTTAATTTTTCCGATGGTGTGTCCATCGAAAATTTCTTTAGAAAATACTAACTTGTCAAATTTCTAATGGCAATTACCGTTGAATTTTTTTGTAGCTATTTATGTTGGAAATTACTGATGAAATATTTTACATAAACGTTTTCGTTGCTATGTGCCAATTTTCTAGTAGTGAGTTTGGTGTATCACGTAGATGTTTTCACTTGTCTCCAGACCTTACCAAAATGTGGGAAAACACCCCATCATTCGTAGTGTTCTCTTGCGCTTAAACTTGATGTGTCGCTATTATCATCACTGGCTTCCAGTTGTTCTGGTAGCCTCCTACCCAATCATTAAAGGTTGAATTTTAAGATCATAAACAATAACATGTTAACTCTTATTTTGCGTTTGGTTTGTAGTTTCATTAGACATTGTGTTTAGATTCATGAGTTACATACTTGTTTGGTTGATTTAATTGTTTGAATGTCATTTATGATGTTAAAATGTTTTGTGTTGATTAAATTGTGTTTATGATGTTATTGAAAGTTTTAGTTTGTGAATTAGATGAAGAATTTTTATTTGAGTGTGTTTATGATTTTATGAAACTTATTTTTGTTCTTAATGTTGAAGTATCGAATGTGATCGTTGTTGATTATTGTATAATAAAGTGTTAATGTATTTTTTTTGTTTACATATTAACTTGACTAAAAATAATTGATAAAAATTAGTAAATTTAAAAGTAGTAATTGAGTGAAGTTAATGATGAGTGATTATTAATGAAGTTAAAAATTGTTAGTATTGTTTAGATGTTGTTATGTGATTTTGATTTCAAGGTAATGAATGATGAAATTGAAAAAGATTAGGATGGATAGTAGCATTAATAATCCTCTAAATAGTAATGAGCTTGATGAAAGTCTTAGAAATAATAAAAAAGATGAAAACAATAAAGTTAATTTTAGTTTACAATAAATTATTTATTTTAAATTTATTAATTATTAATTAATAAAAATCTATAAATATAAATAATTGTATTGTATTTTGAAGTTCTAACATATATATATATATATATATTATTTATTATTTTATAATTTTATAATCAGAGTTTATATTATATTTTTAGTGTTATTTAACCTTGTTTAGGACACACCAACTCAATGATAAAATCCCATGGATCTACTCCGAGTATATAATCCAGCCCACATGTCTTATGTTCAGGCTCTCAACAAGCTTAGCCGAGAACCCAGAAACTAGCACTGATGGTTTTCTCATGGGCCACTCTTGGGTGTGGTCTTGATTAGGCTCATCGTTAGGGTTGAACCAATAAAACCTAAAGATGGGCTCAATGATATATTTGGACTTGTCATAACTAACCCAATAAACCCTAGCTCTATGGAAACATGAATCATAATGTCGTCTCACGCCAGCTATCTTCGCAGTTAACACTGTCTCTTATTTCCCTTTCTCAGCTCGCTATTCACATACAATGGGTTTTACAAAGGAACAGTTGCTTGCTCGCTTGAAGGTTTGTCTGTCTCTTTAATTTGAGCTCATTATAATGTCAAGAAACTTGATCTGGGTTATCTTTGTTTTGTCCCATTTTCCATTTCTCTTGATCTTTCATTAGAGTAACTTGTGATGGGTGGGTATTGGATTCTTTCGGTCATTCTTTGTTCTTGAATTTATGGTTGCACGATGTTCGAAAAGAATTCTGTGAATGAGGATAGGGTTTGTTCCTTATCATGAAAATAACAATAATTAAATTGCAAGATCACTACATTTGAATTGGGATTTAGCAATTGTATTGACTTTTAAATCAAGACCTTAAATTACTAAAAGTGAATGGTTTTGAATGTGCGTCCATTACTTGGTTATAGCTTTGTTTAATGTCTCCATTGTAATTTTTTTACCAATCTGATGTTGGGTTTTTTTTAGGAGCTTCAAATTGATTTTTCGCAGTATGAACATCCTACTGTTTTGACTGTTGAAGCACAGGTAAAGTTTTTTCTTCCCCCCCCCCCCCCCAAATTAAAAAAAATGCTTGTTATATTATACTTGATCATTGTTGTTCTCCATCAGGCAAAATATGTCGGGGATAAGGGAGGTGGCCTCAGTAAAAATTTATTCTTGAAGGTAAAATATAAAGATTATATGAGGTGTTCAGTTGCTAATTGTTGCAGTAATACATCTTGGCAGTGTTTTACATTTTTTCCTTATCCATAGCCCGGTAATTGTATGTCCTTGTGTATGCAGGACAAGAAAAGTCGGTTCTATATTGTTTCTGCTCTGGCTGACACGAAAGTAGATATGAAAGGTGAGTTCTTTTTCTTTTTTCTTTTTTCTTTTTAACTTTATGACATTGTAAAACTCAAATTGGATTGGAAGTTAGAAATGCTGATATTCTATTGTCATTCATTTCCTGGATGTTGATGAGAATTACTTGTTTTTTTGACCTGAGCAGTTTTGTCTCAAAGGCTTGGTTTGGGGAAAGGAGGTATAAGAATGGCTCCTGAAGAAGCATTGGGTGAGATACTTCAGGTATATGCCTGGACTGTGCTTGAGTCCCTCCCTTATCAGATTTTTCCATTTTCATTTCATTGTTACTGACATTACTTATTGCTATTTTCAATAAATAAAGCATCTTGTTATGCATTCAGCATGTGTTTACAAGTTGAATAGTTTGAAAGATTGATCAACATCCTGCAGTTTTTTATTTTATTCTTGCTTGCTCTTGTATTCATGGCCTTGACTTCTGACGGCCTGGAATAGGATGCTGGAGAAAATTCTGGAAAATGTGCATTAGATTCTGTTTCATCTGTTAACTCTCCTTAAATCCTGAGAGAAACTTAATTGTGTGTTTGCATACACTAGGATTGTTAGGTTTTGCTATTCTCATCTGATGTACCCATTCCCACTGCTGGCATGCATGAAATCACATCCATGACTGCGTTGAATGGTAAGATCTTATTAGATCTTACCATTTTATTAGCTAGTGAATTCATTACATGTGTGGCAATCGAACAATTCCACATTTCATTGGGTTTATTCTGGTTGATTAGTTTGTTTCTGGTCTAAAAGTTGATGGTAATTCACTCTCTAATCTTCTTGTGTTTTCTGTTTTCAAGGTTCCTTTGGGCTGTGTTACTCCATTTGCACTTGTAAATGAGTCAGCACGGTGAGCTTTAAATTTTATTTCCTGCATTGATTTTTATCATTTCTTTTCTGAAGTATTTATTTGAACAAATTCATGTTTGCAATTTTGCTAACTTGCTAAAATAATGTTTATGTGAAATATTTCAAATCTTACAGTCTCTAATATCGTCTTGTTACTCATGATGCATAGCATATGTGATTCTTCTATTTGTAATTATCTGAACTGCTACATAATCAACATTATTAAAAAAAACTGAAGTTTCATCCTCCATTTAATGTTCATCTTCAGCCGCACCTTATGTAATGTTTTCTTAATTGAAGATTATGTATCAACCTGCTCAATGAGAGGGTGTAATAGAATGTAGCTACAAGAAATTGGTGGGATACATAAGGTAGAGGAATTGATAAAATATAATAAAAAGCAGATGTATATGGACAAAATTTCTCAAGTGATTTTGGATAATGGTTATAGTGTCAGGCATGCATTTGAGGGTGCAGGAGGCTTTGAATCTATTTCTAACAGTCACTTTAGAGTTACTTTAGCTGTTTGTATGTTTTCAGGAAAATTATTTGTTGATGGTTTTCAGGTTTATGATAATTGGAAAGATAATTTCTTTATTAATGACTAGCCGATGTAAAGCCATTTTATAAATGGAAAAAGTGACAGATCACATCTTTCTGTGCCATCACATATTTTCCCTTTGATGAAACCTACACATTGCAAAAAATTGTGGGCATGTCCCATATTTAACATGCATAACTTTAGTTATGACACAAATGTTGCTTCATAACTTTTTATCCATGATTCATAGTTATCGATAATCTCTTTAGAAAAGAATCACTTAACTATTGGTGTTGTACTTTAACCAATATCTCTCTTATGAAGGCATGTCTCACTCTTGTTGGATAAAGGATTTCAATCTCAGGAGCATTGCCTTTTCCATCCACTATCTAATGATATGTCAATTGGTAAGTCCGACAACTCTTTTTTTCAGGCACTTTTTTTTATCTTTGGTTTTGCACAGACTCTCAATGTTCTTGAACTTGAATACCACTTTTTTTCCTGATAAGATATTGCACCCATAGACCTGTTTAAAACCAATGATTTGATAGTTGCGACTCTTTATGATATATATTTTATATCTAATACAATTAGAAATCACTTTTTAGCCCCTGTTTTTATTTTCAAAAGGCCGAAATGCGATCCAATCAATTGATGAAAACTGTTAGCTAATGTGAACTTTTTAGGTTGTCTTGTCTTTCTCTTCATAACATCAAGGCCAGTCATAGGCGTGCAAGTATGAAGTAGCCTTAACATTTCACAGTAGTTAATTGTTGATGTTATCAATTAGGGTGGTTTGAGTCACATTTGACTAAATTAGTTGTAACTGACCAAAAATGTAAATAGGGTGCAAATCAACTTTTTGCCCCACATGATGAAATGCACCATTAGTTCTTTCCCACTATAATAGACTCTGATCAGGCATGTGCTGTTCTTGCTTCCAGCTCTAAATGCTTGCGATCTTGACAAGTTTCTTAAATCAATAGGAAGAGATCCCTCATACATTGACCTCGAGGTAATTTGTAGTTCAGTTTATTGTATTAATTCTGTTAATTTTTCACAGAACATTGAAGATACAAAATTATGTTCCTTGTAGGCTAACCCAACTGTAGGGAAGGATCAACCTCCAGATCTTGCGTCTTTTGTTCCATCTGGTTCAACTATTCAGCCAGATCAGCCGGATAAAGCAGCTCCCCCGCAAGATCCTACAGAGAATTCTGTTCCTGTGAATAAGAAGTCTGTAGCTGCCACAGGTACTCAATCCAAATGTGATTTACTCATCAGTCGTCTACTGATTTCTACAGGATAGACATAACTAGTTTATCAGATTTCTGTTTGTCTTTTGGGCCTTCAGTTTAATGTCTTCTCATTTTGGACTGTTTTTACAATACTCAGACAATGGTTTTCATAATTTTCTGTTCAGCACTACTATATGTTCTCCTGCCTAAAGATTTTTTAAAATTTTAAAAATTGTATCTGCTTGATTATACAAGTACTTCCACTTAGATATGCATAATGAAAACTCCTCATGAAATTTGTTGTTTATTTGACAGTCATGGCATAATGACTTCTTTATCTTTGATGTAGGAAAAGCTGCTAAGCTGCACACCTCCACGCAAAATTCCTCCGCGCAAAATTCTAAAGACAAGTCGGTCAATCCTGTACATCAGCCAAGTGTTTTCTCAGATGCTGGATTGTTTGTGGAAGAGATTCTCAATAAGACATCAGCTCTATTACTTTCAGAGGTAAGTTTTGTGCAATATGCTTCCATTTTAACCGTAGTGGAATCTCTGAGTTAGACATGTGGAATTTTTCTAAGCAGATCACAGAGGATGCTGTCAAGGAGAATGGTGTAAATCTAGGAACTGTGGTTGCTGAAAATATTAGAAAGCGGCTTAATTCAGATTTGCAAAGCATTGCTGTGAGTATTTTTCATTCTTTTCTATTTCAAAAAAGAAGAAAATAGTCTACTTTTACCATCACAAGGCAGTGCCTGCAATATCTTTGACTTTTTAGCACGGTCTCTTGCTAAAAGGTGAAATATTTGGCTGTGGATGCATATTTTCTACAATGTTCATGAGTTTTTATTATTTTTTTTTTGCAGACGATGTTTAAGAACACAGCCTATACGCAAGGGTTTCATGCTGGTGCTCACCGTAATTTATAGATTTCTCGTTGAATCCTGTTACAACAAATAATAGGAATGTATGTTTGAGAAAATTAAATTAAAAAAAAAAAAAACTAAAACATCATTAATACACTTTAGCTTATGAGGGAAATCACTATGGATTCGCACTCTGGTTTCTTCTTGCAATGTTAAAAAAATATTTTGACATTAATTTGATGCTTGATTTCGCAATAATAATAATAATAATAATAATTTGATTAAAAATAATTAAAAATTTGGGGATCAAAATTGTCTCAAACAAAAATTTCAATCTTTTTTTTCTAATTGTACGTGAGGTGTATTTTTAAGTATTTGGCCCGTAAATTTTTATCTTGACTTTTTTGTAGAATGTTTTGAGCATTTTACATTTTGATGCATAAAATTGATTTTATTCATGTTTTATTCCCAGTGAAAAGAAGAGAGTAGTTGGAAAATGAAGATGAGAGAGAAAGTTGATTGGTCATACTGATGATAAAATAGTTATTTTTGGTGTTAATAGATTTTATTTGATGAAAGAAGTTTTATTTATTATTTTATATCTTATTTTAGTAGAAAAAATAAATTGGGAGTTGTACTGTTTTTCTAATCAGGAGAAATTTTTTATTTTTTGATCAATTAAACATTTTGAGGTTATGGGTTGCTGATCAAAGCTTTAGCTTTGGTTTCAAGCGTTCAAGGAAAGATTATCCAAAGAGTCGTGAATAAAAAATGCGAGTAGAGGTTGGCTCACATTGAGATGAGGGAACCTGAAGTTGGAAAGACTGACATTCCTCAGAGTCCTATTGCCATAGCATTTCCTAAGCCATCCCTAATTCCTTATGGAGATGACGAAGGCATTCCTCCTATTTCCATTGCATTTCCTAAGTCATCCTTCATTGCTTATGGAGATGACAGGCTTGAATCTTAAAACACTTATTTGTTGATGTGAATACTATGGGAAACAAAGATGAAGACCAGGGATAAGTTAAGCAGCCAACCTTGATGCCTTCTGAGACCATCATGCTTCCGCAACTTGCCATCAACACTCGTAGGAGACATTTGATGCTAACTAGTTCATCAGGAAATACAGAGAAGAAGAACAGTTGAAGAACAATTGGTTCGAGGAAGAGATTCTTGAGCCTGTAATTTTCTGTCATGTTATCTCTACCTTTCTAGTAATCATGGCTCCGGACACTAGAAAACGAACTATCTTTATATTGGACCCTTATACATGTTTACCAAGGCATGCAATTTCCTTTCATTAATATCTCATTTGCATTCTTTGTCTTTTAGTTTTATTCATATTTTTTTTCCTTCATTCACGGGTTGAACATCTTGATCACCATTTTAAAATTCAAAATAAATGCACTGAATTCATCTGGTTTAACTTTAAAGAAACCTTAATTGCAATGGATGAAGTAGAGTAGAGTGATCAAGACACCCAATAATTTGCTAAATTAATCAAGTTGTCCGAATGTCCCATCAAACCGAATGAGGAACTTGAGACTATCAATGTGGGTGCTAAAAAAGATTAGAGAGAGGGAGGGAGGGGGAGAGAGAGAGAGAGAGAGAGAGCTAAGAATCAACATTTTAATGACCACATAAGAAAATGAAGATTTAATGGCTTTGTTGAAAGAATTTGTAGAAGTGTTTGCATGGTCTTATATCGATATGTTGGGTTTGGATACAAATGTTATGGTTCACGGGCTGCTGTTGAATCCTAGGAGAAAACTAGAAAAAGCTTAGATAGATGAGGCTGAATGTTTTGCTCAAAATTAAAGTGGGATACCAATGAGATGCTGGATTCCTTGAAGTTATGGAGTACCCTCAGTGGTTCCCTAACATAGTTATAGTCGATAGGAAAAATGGCAAGATCCTGATTATTGTGATCTTCAAAAAGCAAACTCTAAAGATGACTTTACGTTGCCAAGAATGCTATATACTCTTTTATGGATTAATTCCAAGGCTATAATTAGATCAAAATGGCTTTGAAAGACAAATAAAATAACTTTTGTGATGCCTTTTAGTTTGAAGAATATGGGATCAACATATTAGTGTGCTCTGATGGCTTCTTTTCATAACATGACGCATCAAGAAATAAAAGTATACGTCGATGGTATGATTGCCAAGTTAAGAGAAGGAGAGAATCTTGTTGAGACATTGAGAAAACTCTTCGAAAGATTGAAAAAAATACTAATTGAGGCTTAATCCTGCAAAATGCACTTTTAGGGTTTGATCTGTCAACTTGCTTGGGTTTGTCATAAGCAATGAGAGAATTAAGGTTGATACAAATAAAATCAAAGGGATTTAAGTTATGCATGAACCCATAATAGAGAAAAAAATTTGAAGCTTCTTAGAACAATTGAACTACATTGCCTGCTTTATCTCTATTAGTTGATAGTAACATGTGAACCTATCTTTAATTATTACAGGAGAAGAATCCGGGTGTTTGGGATGAAGAATATCAAAGAGCATTTGACAAAATCAAGTAATATTTCTAGGAGCCACCCTTACTAGTACCACTAGTTCTTGGCAAGCCCTTAATTTTATTTCCAACGATCACCGATGTGAAACTCTCCTGCATATTTCTACTGCTCATTGGAAGAAGAGACGAGGACAAGCTCTGCTATCATGACATCAAAAAATATATTAAGAATCCAAGTATCCAACCGACGCTTCGAAAGGAATAAGAAAACTCTCATAATATTGAATATGAATTATTACTTGAATTGTGAGATCTTATATAAAATATGATTTGGTGGGATGCCTTGACAAGGAAAAAACAAGGAAGATGATGGTGGAGATTCATGAAGGAGTACGGACACTTAATGATAATAAATTTAGAAAAATAGTTATCACTAGACTACAAGTCTAAAATAGCCCAAGAAGGAGGGGATACATTACTTCTAAATTAAACTTCACAGATACAATAAAATATGTAGTAAGAGAGAAAGACACGTTGATTTTTATAGTTATTCGAGCAACTGTCTCCTCCACTTTTTAGCTAATTGGATCGTGAAAAAGAACTGGGCTATACTATTTTCACGGACTTGTTCCCTCTTGAAAATCGTTTGTTCTAGCCACCATGGGTTCCAAATCTGGTTAATTGTGATTGATTGAGGCTTACACGCCGTGCTGGATAGTTAATCGGGCCTTTGATAAAACCTAGGCGCTGTCCTTCGATCCTGCCCGGCGAACGCCGAAATTGAATTCAGATGTGCATTTCTGATATGGTATCGTGGCCAGCCAAGGAGCGTCAGAAGGAGAAAGAGACACGAAGACAATGGTCTTTCTCTCTGGCAACATAGCTGGCTGCTCGTTTAACAAGAAAACTCTATTCAAATCTGTAGACCACATCTTCAGATATTTCATATTTTATGCGTAGAAGCACAATGAGACAAGCAATAACTCCAAATGTTTTTCTTCCACGGCTTTCAGAACAGGGAACATGTTCGCCTCCTTCATGTGCAGCTTGTTCGGATGCATTTATGATCCCAGGAAACTAGTATTTCGTTGTTCTTCCCGATTAAAGCAATACTTTTTTATTATTATTAATATAAA
>Ga0325404_1003991_pt1 | contig 15737 bp, 12 predicted proteins | sample PopdelMetagenome_18_FD_205664 | JGI IMG/M metagenome (GOLD analysis project Ga0325404, IMG submission 205664) | Populus deltoides microbial communities from Bellville, Georgia, United States - Xylem-Control-R1 | ecosystem: Host-associated > Plants > Phyllosphere > Stem > Wood/Secondary xylem... | reverse complement strand
TATATATATATATATATATATATATATATATATTTTTTGGTTAAATCTACTTATTTTCTTGAATAGAATTTTTATGAATTTATTGATTTCTCACTTTCCACGCAAGCAAAACTGTCATCTTCTTTTTTGGATAAAGCACATTAATACATTTAATTACTAAGATCCCCACAGTATTACTGATTCTAATTTGTATACATGCTCAATTATCTAAGATTCTTTTTATTATTTTACGTTTTATCTATGATAATTGTTTTTGGCACCATATCGTTATTAAGATTAGTAATTTATGTAGATATCATCAGTTATTGAAAATTATCTCATAAGATCGAAATATGATTAGGATTATTGCTTAATTTGGCAACTATTTGGTTTATGGTGTTTTTTTTTTATTAGTTCATGGAAACTAGCATTATAAATTTAATTTTTATTTGAATTAATTAAATAAAATTTTAACAATGATGCATGTGCAGAAATTATTAGGATACACAAAAGTATCAACCACGCACCATTTCCTTAAAAAAAAAAATTAATTGAGTATTTTGCCGTTTGAATTTCATTTTAAGACATAAATACCCCTCGCTACCTTTTTTTTTTTCAAGAATAAAATACCCCTCACTACAATTGCCTATGACCAATCTCAAAGAATAATAATAATAAAAAAATCCCTGAAGGTAGAAGTTTCATAACAGGCATGATGAATTTCAAGGTGCATATGGTTAAATTAATCCGGATTAGCATAAAAAAAATACGAACATAAAAGGAAAAAAAATTAAAATTCTCATTAATTTTTTTATTCTAAAAGTGCATACTTTAACTTAAATACAAAGTGATTATATATAAACTAAACTGAAAATACTATTCTACCTTTAATAAATAAAATAAGATAAATATATAGTTTTTAGCATCTCCCCTCAAACTCACGATGTGGCAGCTACAAACATTGAGAGTTTGCCAACTAGAAAACTAAAGCGAGAAATGAATTGCGACTTGATAAAGAAATCTGCAATTTGCAAGGAAGAAGAAACAAAAGGCAGAGTAATAGTGTCATGCTTGAGATGATGACGAGTAAGATGACAATCGATCTAAATATGCTTAGTTCGTTCATAAAAAACTAAGTTGTGAGCAATCTGAATAAAACTCTAGTTGTCACAATACATAAGAGTAGGATGAGAAAGAAAAACTCACATATTCGCAAGTAACCAACGTAACCAAATAATCTCTTTAGTAGTAGATGTCATAGCACGATATTCTGTTTCGGTTGAGGATTGAGAAACAATATATTGTTTCTTGCTTTTCCAAGAAATAAGAGAAGTACCTAAAAAGATATGAAACCAGTAACAAACTTGCAATCTATGGGATTACTATCATGATCAACAAGAGAGTATGCACGCCACTCTAAGAAAGAGGTGGATGAAAGTAAAAGACTCTGAAAAACTGTACCTCGAAGATATCGCAAAATACGAAGAACGGCTGCCTAGTGAATAGTAGTCGGAGAAACAACAAACTAAATAACAACATGAACAACATATGCGATATTTGTATGAGTAATGGTGAGGTATACCAAGCTCCCAACAATAGTACGATATAAAGTAGGATATGTCAAAGGTAAACTATCAGAAGAAGAATACCTTGTGCTAACTTCAATAAGAGTATCTACAGTCTTATTATTAGTAAGTGTAGCCCGCTCAAGAATATTTGCAACATATTTCAACTGAGAAAAAAGGTAACTTCTAGGTGAGTAAGCTACCTCAATACCCAAGAAATATTGAAGAGAACTCAAATCCTTCATTTCAAACTGTCTAGCCAATTCTGTCTTCAAAATTAAAATACCATCAATGTCATCACCAGTAATAATCATGTCATCAACATATAAGGATAAAATGATACGACCTGCAACAGTGTACTTAATAAATAAAGCAGAATTATGACTATAAGAAACAAATCCAAGAGATGAGATCACAACAAAAAATTTCTCAAACCAAGCACGAGGTACTTGTTTGAGACCATATAACGCTTTATTGAGCTTACAAACATACCCAGAGTCATGCGAAAAACCAGGAAGAGGCGGCATATAGACTTCTTTTTAAAAATCTCTATTCAAGAAGGTATTTTTAACATCAAGTTGTGAGATATGTCATTGACGAACCGAAGCTACGACAATAAGAGTACGAATAGTAATCACTAGTTGGATGCATGCGCTACGTGGTGTGCTTACTTTTTATTTTCATAACAAATACTGTAAAAAATTATAATAAAAAAATATTTTTTTAATATTAATAATAATTTTTTTTTCAAATTTATTAATAATATTAATTATAATAATAATAATATTTATAACACAAATAATACAATTTTTTATATGAATATTTAGAATTATAATAAAAATAATAATATTTATCACATAATAATTATCTTAAGAATTCCAAGGATGATCAAATAATAGTATTTTTTAAATCAATACTTTGACTTATAATAAAAATAATAATATTTACAATACAAATAATAATGTTTTTGATATGAACACTTTGAATTATAAGAGAGAGATAATAATATTTATCATACACATTAATATATTAAGAAAACAGACGTGGGGTTAGGCATGAACGCGTCCAGGCCCAACGCGGGGTTGGGCATGGACGCATCCAGGCCCAACATGAAGTTGGTCGCGGTCAAGTCCAGACCTAACGTGAGGTTGGGCATGGACGTATCCAGACCCAACACGGGGTTGGGCGGGGATGTGTTCTGGGCCACCCTCGAGTTGGCTACGGTTGCAGCCAAACCCAACGTGGGGTTGGGCAGGGATGCATCCAAGACCAACATGGAGTTGGTCGCAGTCGCGACCATTTCCAATGTGGGGTTGAGCGTGGACGTGGCCTCATATGATGTTGGGCACAGTCACGTCCAGACCCAATATGGGGTTGGGCAAGGATGCGACAAGGTCCAACATGGAGGAGACCACTGTCGCGTCCGGGCCCAACTTGGTGTGGGGCAGGGACTTGTCCAAGCCAACATGTAGTTGGGCGCAGACGTGTCTAGACCCAACCTGGAGTTGGCCGTGGTCGCGTCCAAACCCAACATGGGGTTGAGCATGGATGCGTCTAGGTCGAACATGGAGTTAGATGCAGTCACATCCAAACCCAATGTGGGGTTAGGCGTGGACGTGTCCAGGCCCAACGTGAGGTTGGGCGATGACGCATCTAGCCCCAACATGGGGTTGGGCGTGGATGCGTCCAAGTCCAACATGGTGTTGGATGCGGTCGAATCTAGACCCAACGTAGGGTTGGGCGTAGATGTGTCCAGGTTCAACATTGAGTTAGGTGTGGTCCCGTCCAGCCCATCGTGGGGCTGGGCGTGGACGCGTCTCGGTCCAATATGTAGATGACCGCGGTCGGGTCCAGACCCAACGTGGGAATGAGCATGGACACGTCTAAGTCCAACATGTTTTTACCACCAAAGAGGAACCATATAGTTAATTTGAAAGATAAAATTAAAAATTATTATTATAAATATTACTATTTCTATTATAGTTCAAAGCATTAATTTAAAAAATATTATTTTTTGCAATATAAATTATTTTATTTTTATTATAATTCAAAGCATTAATATGCTTCCAGGTCTCGCCGCATGGCGTGCAGGTCCGGCTGTGCGCCCTAGGCAAGGCAGCCCAAGTGCCAGGTGTCCCCACGTTGGGGCGTGGGCTTGGCTCATGCCCAGGGTAAGGCAAGCCAGCCCCAGCGCCACGTGGCACTTGGGCCTAACCCAGCACAAGGGTAGGTCAACCCAAACATCAGGTGTTCTCACGTGGGGACGCGAGCCTGACAGACGCCCAGGGCAACCCCACCAAAACTCGAAGTGACCATTTTCTCCTCAATCATTCCTTCAATGCCAAATGCATTCTAGTGAAAAGAAATCTCCACCTCTACCTCGCTGCCCTTGCAACTCTTTGTGGTAAGGGTTAAGCTGCCATTACACTGCTCCAATCCACAGTGCTTTAAGTCTAGGTAAACAGTAAAAAGAGCATCGAGTCCTTTATTAAAAATACTATTATTTGTGTTATAAATATTACTATTTCTATTATAGTTTATAGCATTAATATCAAAAATATTATTATTTGTGGTCCAAAGATTACTATTTTTATTATCATTAAAAGTATAATATTAAAAATAGTATTATTTGTGGTATAAATATTTTTTTATTGTTATAATTAAAAGTATTAATATTAAAAATAGCATTATTTATGTTCTGAATATTATGATTTTTATTATAATTCAAAGTATTAATATCAACAATACTATTATTTGGGGTATAAATATTATCATTTGTATTACAATTGAACTAATAATATTTAGAACACAAATTATAATATGTTTTGTCATAACCCAATTCCGGGTTATTCCCCAAAAATCAATTTTTTTCAAAATAAAAATCAAAAAATAAAATAAAAAGCTGGCAACGTGGAGAAAGCAAGCCGGGAAATCAAGCTGTAATTTTTGGAGGAAATTCAAGGCCTAATTGTACCCCATTATGCCCAAGAATGGAGAAAAATGCAAATTCAAGGTCAAATTAAATTATTATTGGATGAATTTGCATAAAAATTAAATCCAAATTAAATTTGATTTAATCATGGGCCAAATTAAATTTGATTTAATAGGCTAATTTGATTTAATCATGGGCCAAATTAAATTTTAATTATGTTTAAGAATTAATTTGAGTCCAATTGAAGGATTTAATTAAGTACAAGGACTTAATTATACTTTAAATGGGTCACATTAATTTTATTTGGGGCTGAATTGGTGAAAAATTAAGTTTGGGAGCCTAATTTGGGCTTAATTGAGAAGATTGAAATTTTAAGAGACTAAATTTAATTTTTACCAAGTTAATTGATTGAAATTAGGGGCCAAATTGCAAGAAAATTGAAGTTTTGGGGTCAATTAGGGGCTAAATTGAACAAATCCGAGGCCAAGGACCATTCTGCAATAGGCGGCAAACTATGAGGATTCAATTGACAAAAACTGGGGGTGAAATTGAAGAAATTGAAAGTTTAATGGTCAATTAGGGGTTAAATTGACAAAATCCGAGACGAAGGACAATATTGTAAAAGGCGCGTAATTTTGGGGCTGCAATTGTAGTTCATCAGGGGCTTAATTGCATTAAATCCAAAGTTTATGGTCAATTAGGGGTTCAATTGCAAGAAATTGAAAGCCGGAGGACTGAATTAAAAATCAGATTAAATCCCTAATTCAGTCAAAACGGCGCCGTTTTGTATATATAAAAAAGGAGGGGACCAGACGACGCGTCGTGTGGTCACTGTTCATTGTCTTCCCCGTTTTACACAAAAGAAACAGCGTGGGAGCCTTATTTGCAGGTGCATTTAATGCTTGTTTTCTCCATCAAATAGAACAAAACTTGAACATAAAGGATCCCCTGCAGTTTGTCTACAACCCCATGTGAATGGTTCAGGATGAATGACAGCACAGCGACGCCGGCAATGGCGTGAAGAGGTCAACTCAGGAAGCCTTTTCCTGCAGATTTGACAACTCAGGGAGGCTACTTTGAACTAACGGTTGGGATCCTTCCCAACAGAATCAAGGGCTGAAATTTTTCCCCAGTGTAGACAAGATTGCCCTCTTCCACCGCCTATAAATAGAGGCGGAGTTGATGGCTTGAGGGAGGAGAAAATCGAACTCAAAGTTGGCTGAAAACCAGCCTTCCCTGCTCATTTTTCCTGCAATCGATCTTTTCTCTGCCTTATCTCTCCACCGTGGCTTTCAGCCACCACCATCTTCATCACCCGTCTTCTCTCCATCATCCTCACCTCCAGTAGCCATCAAACCATCTCACGTGGTGGTTGCACCACTTCTCTCTCTCTCTCCTCTGTAAAAATCTTCTTCTCTGCCACTGTAACCAGCCTCAACAGCAGCAACAGCAGAAGCAGCGGCCAACACCTTGCTCAGAAGCCCTCTTCCTTCCCAAAGACAGCCAGGGTAGCAGCTCTCTCTCCAGCCACTCCGACAACTCCAACCGCGAGCTTCCCTTCTCCGTTGCAGGCGCTGTTTTCTTCCTCTTCCAGCGGTGACTAGAGTCAGCCACCGGCCTCACCACCGCAGCCACACCGTGCACCACCGGTCAGGACGCCAGCTCCCTCAACGCCAGGTAAGCCTCCCTCCTCCCTTCTTCTTCTTCCTCCCTTCTCTGTTATCGCTGCACGTGAACAGTGCAACATGAATTATAATTCACGCTGCACTGTTTCGTGCAACTTAGTCACTGGGCTGCCAGTGACTAAGTTGCTCCGGGCTGGACCTGTTCTAGCCCAGCCCGTCCCCAAAATAAAAAACAATATGCTGGGCCGAGTTCAACCCAACCTTTTTGGGCCAATGCCAGCCCACCTGTTTTTGGGTATGTGTTTGGCCCAGCCCACATGTTTAAATAATATTTAATTAATTAATTAATATAAAAAATAAAAAATAAAAAAAAGTTTCAAAAATCCTTTCAAAAAAATTTGTGATTTTCAAAAATACTTTTCTACCATTTTTTCATAATATCGGGTTGTATATTTACACTGTAAAATACAAATTCGGTATTAAAATACCCGGTTTTCTCTGAGATATTTCATTAAAAAAAAATTGTTTTCATACATACGGCCAAATCCTAAATTTTTTAAGCATATTTTTCACAAAGAAAAAAAGAAATTGCATCTTTTTCATGTTTAAAAATCCAAAGATGGATATTGTAACCGGTTTATGATTATCCATTAGGATTTGGCCAACATGTCAAAAAAAATTCCAATCTTTTTTAGGGTCTAGATGTAGACTTTAATATTTGTGGGGTGTAAAATTACACGATAAAGTACACCCTCAGATATTAAAGATACAAGGTGCTAAAATTCAGACTTTAGAACGGTTAGGATTTAACCCGATAAGGTAGAGACTCCCTCATGAAGGGAGATCTGCCTTGAACCTTAGAAAAGACCAACGAATAGAAACTCGACCTAAAAAAACAATCAAACAACAATGCAGCTTACCTTAGGTAGGGTGCACTGGGGGTGATGCATCTTCCCCTTGCACAACCAGTCCCTTACCCAGACTCTCACAGACCATAGGTTCCTAGTGATCATAATACTAGGTGGCGACTCTTGAACCTTAATTATAATTTCATGATTAAAAACCCTTTCCAACACACAACACCTCATCAGGAGGCACGATATGAGCCTCCGCCGTCGCCAGACGACATCGCGCCCCCCGCGACATGTTTGATATTAATACTTTCAACTATAATAAAAATAATAATGTATATAAGGAAAATAATTATATTTAGAAACCCAAGACCCCTTAGCCTTAGGTCCTGACACAAGACCAATTAGCCCTGGGCACAGGGCAAGCCAGCCTTAGCACCACGTCGGGTCTAATCTAGTGCATAACCAAGGTAGCCCAAGCATTAGGTCTCGTCATGTGACGCCCGGGTTTGGTTGTACGCCCTAGCAAGGCAACCCCAGCGGCACGCGGGTCTTACCTAGCGCAAGCACCAGGTGTCCCCACGTTGGGGAGCGGGCCTGGCTCACGCCTAGGGTAAGCCCAAGCCAGCCCCGGTACCATGTAGGGCTCCAGCTTAACCCAGCACAAAGGCAAGTTAGCCCCAGCGTCAGGTATCCTCCCATAGGGACGCGGGTCTGGCTAACTCCCAGGGCAGCTCCACCAAAACTGGAAGTGACCATTTTCTTCTCAACCATCCATTCAATGCCAAATGCATCCCAGTGAAAAAACATCCCCACCCCTCATCACTGCCCTTGCAACTATTTGTGGCAAGGGCTGGGCTGCCATTACACAGATCCAATCCATAGTGCTTTGTGTCTAGGTAAACAGTAAGAAGGACACTTAGCCTTTTTAGTATATTGTGTAATTTTTTCAACAGAGGCAAATGTGTCCTCATAATCAATACCATATTGTTGAAAGTATCCTTTTGCAACTAACCTAGCTTTGTATCGCTCAATAGACCCATCATAATTAGTCTTGATCTTATACACCCAATGACAACCAACAACATTCTTACCAGGAGGTAGAGGAACCAAATCTCAAGTATCTGTCTTATACAAAGTAAAAAGTTCCTCATCCATAGCTTGCTGCCAAAGAGGATCAAGAGTTGCCTCTTTATAGGTAGAGAGCTTAGAAAGACAATGCATAGAAGTTAAAAACGAAGTAAATGATGAAGAATAAACAAAGTCTGGTAGTTTTATGGACTTGTGAATGCGTATGGATTGACGTAGAGGTGGATCCATAATCTCAAATGGAGCTTGGAAGGCTGTAGATGAGAATGGAACTTCAGGTGTGCCGGAAAGTAAAGTGTCAATACCTGCAGGATGATGAGTATAAATTGATCGAACATGGGAAGGGGTACCTGAGGTACTAGGAACCTGAGATGATAAACTACCAGAATCCTCGGAAAAAAAAAGATTTATACGAATACTATCAGATCTAGTCAAGTTTATGAGTAGTGGATGGAGTAGAAAAGAAAGTTATATACTCGAGAAAGACAACATGACAAGACACATAAAGTTTCTGAGTTATTAGATTAAAACAACAATACCCCTTTTTACCTTCACCATAACCTAGAAAAACACAAATAGCAGATTGAGACAACTTTTTGCATTCTGCATGCAGATGAAGAATGAAATAAGTATAATAAAAAATTTTGAAGGAGGAATAATCAAGGACATACCCATATAACTTTTCAAATGGAGACAAACCTGAACTATGAGAGGATGAAATGGTATTAATCAAACTTACAGCAGTAAGGAGAGATTTTTCTCAAAACTCACCAGGAACAAAAGCAAAAAATAAGAGAGAATGAGCAGGTTCAACAATGTGCCTATGTTTTCTTTCAGCAACTCTATTTTGCTCAGGGGTATCTGTACATGAAGTTTTGGTGAATGATTCCATCTAAGGCAAGCAACTGACAAAATTTATTAGATGTGTATTCTCCACCCAAATCACACCTAAAGCATTTGATTACAGTAGAATGTTGAGTTTTGACAAGAGTTGAAATGATGCATATATCTTAAAGAATTCAGAAGATGTTTCATTAAATAAACCTACCAATAACGAGCATGATCATCAATAAAAGAAACATAATATCGAGACCCTCCTTTTATGGCAACAGGAAAAGGTCCCCATACATCAGAATGAATCAAGTCAAATGGTGAAAAAGAAACAGAAATAGTTCAATTAAAAGGTAAAGTGGAAAATTTTGTTAGTTCACATCCACTACAATTAAAAATGTCACAAGTTTTCAAATTTTCTAAAGCTCTTGTGGATGTTAAAAATCATAAATGAGAAGACAAAACATGACATAGTAGTTATAGCAGCGGCAGCGGTATCTGACACTTTTAACTCATCTAAAATGTATAATCCATTCTCCTTACGACCTGTCCCAATTAGCTTCTGAGACTGTAGATCATGTACATAACAAAAAGAAAAGGAAAAAATGACTAAATAATCACCAGAATCACATAATTGGTCAACAGAAGCAAGATTCAATTTGAGGTTCGGAATAAGTTAAACATTAGAAAAAGACAAGTGAGGTGTGACAACAGAACCAACACCTGTTAAGGGCATGAGAGTGCCATCAGCAGTGATAACATGAATGGAGGGTGAAGGGGTCACAGAGGTAAAAGATGAAGAATCTAAAGACATATGATGTGAAGCACCAGAATCCAAGACCCATTCAGAATGTGAATACATGAGGACCTGTGAGAAAAATAACCTAAGAAAGGAGAAGCGGACATTTCTTGTGGCTGTAAGGAGAGAAACTTTTGAAATTGCTCAGTTAAAGTACTAGGATCGGTGATAGGGCCTGATGAAGCTATTGTTGCAGTATTGGGGTGTGGTGGTTTATAACCTTGAGGTGGTCTGTGAGCATTAGATTGTGACTGGCTGTCATGCTTTAAACTTGATTCTTTTATCTCAATTTGGGACATTTAGCCTTCCAATGACCCTTCTGCTTACAAAAACTGCACTCGTCGAAGCCAACGCTTGTGAAAAGCTTATTCTGATGACTAGAGAATGACTTAGAAGGTACTGTTAGTACAAAAGGATTTGAAGCAGAAAGAATTCCCTTTTATAATTAGATTGAAGACGTATTTCTTTAGCCGATAACTGACTAAGAACAGAGTCAACAGAAGGCAGTCGAGAACAATGCAGAATTGAATCTTTAAGTCCTTCAAAATCACTATGAAGTTTTGTTAAAAACTATATCAATCATTGTTGTTCTTTACGCTCAATATAGGCACCACATGCCTTTAATTTTATCGATTTTGTAAGAGCCAACTAATCTCAAAGATCTATCATAGTAGAATAAAACTCCTGAATACTCATATTCTTCTTATGAAGAGCTCGTATGTCATTCTCTATTTAATACTATTTTGCAAAATTTGATTGCATAAATAACATTTACAGATGATTCCAAACCTCATTTACTGTCTCATACTTCGCCAACTGCATACCTATGGAATGCTCAACAGAATTATTGATCCAAGTAATAATCTTTGCATTGTTTGCTTCCCATGTATCTATCAGAACAGGATCCCCTTCCTCAGTATTCTTAGATATCACATAAGTTCCACTAATATATCCCCGCATCTTTTTACCCTCAAGAAAATTTCTCATTACATAAATCCAGTACAAATAATTCTTTCCATCCAACCTCACACTCACAAACTGAAGTGAATCATCTCTTTCGGTAGCCATAATTAACAAACAAAAATAACCAGAACGCAAAAGCAGTGAAAGACAAAGTACCAGATTGCAGAAACAGAACAGATATTGTAGAAAATAAACAAATACATTCTCGAAATTATACAATTACTCCAAAATACAACATAAATTACAGAAATTGAATGCAAATATCAAATTGCAGAAGTTGAAGGAAAGATGAAATACCAGATTTTACAGAAGCGGGAGACAAAATATCACTCAAAAAAAAATTATAGGCTAAACTGAAAAATACTATTTTACTCGAAGTTGTGTTTAGGATTAAGATTTGTTCAATAAAATCAGCTCTAATGCCATGTTAAATTAATGCGGATTAACACAAAATAAATTCAAACATAAAAGAGAAGGAGGCTGGAATTCTCATTAATCTCTTTATTCTAAAAGTGCATGCTTTAACTTAAATACAAAGTGATTATATATAGGGTAAATTGAAAATACTATCCTACCCTTAATAAATAAAACAAGATATATATAGTTCTTAACACAAATCTTAGGAGAGGTAGTGAAAGAAATATTTTCCTGTAATAAGATTTAATCGAAAAAGGATGCAATTTTAATAAATGAAAAAACTGATCCGAAATTACTCTTACAATTGTTTAGAATTCTTGGAATTAAATTAAATTTTTTAGTTTGGAATCTTTTAAGATATTGGTTTGAATTTCAAATAGAATTAAATTACTAAAAAATAATCAAAAATAAATTAAAGTAGAGACACTATAATTTGTTCTTGTAATTCCTTTTGAAATTTACTTTAAAAACAATACTCCAAAATTTTAACCTCATGTTAAAACTAATAGGCAAATAAATCATAACTTCATCAATAAAATCATAAAATATACATGAAGAAAGAAAAAGTAATTCTAAAAAATAAAGTTACTCCCGACAAAGTGTGGAAAGAGGCAAACACTTTCTCAGAAAATAAGTAAGCCTTGAATCATCATAAAAAATCAGTATAAACAGTACAGTACAGTACCATGCTCTCAATTTATAGGTCTATTTTATAAAGAATCTACGATGCTAGGACTTCATTCATGATTTAAGTATGTAATATATATAATTTCTATTTTATTCATGTAGAAACTTGATGGATTAATATATTTTTATTTTTAATTTCTTGATTTTTATTTAAAGGAATAAGAGGTCAGGTGCTAGATTCGGTATTTTTTAATATAGTCAAGCACTGACCTACACGCAAACAAATATTTTTTTTTTCTAATAAAGTCATGTATTTTTTTTCTAATAAAGTTAGAAATATTTTTTCTTTGACAAATAAGAATTAAATGCTATTAGAAAAAGAAAACCTTTGAGTACTCCACTAAATGAAAAGGTAAGGAGAATGAGCTACAAAGACCTGTTATCATCGGAAAAAAAAGGTTTTTGATTTTTATTTTTTACCGTATATTTATTTTTAAAGTCTTTTTCTAAAATATTGTAATTTTTTTATATAAAATATATTTATTTAAGTATTGAAAAGTCTCCAAATTTAGAGTAATTTTAATTAATAGTTGATACATTTAGTATTGGGGATATTAATATTGTACTGATAGTAGCTAGATAAACAAATTGAAAAAAAATGAAAAAATACTAAATAAAAAAGTAATTTCAATTATTTCTCAAATAATATTTTATATGTTATTCTATCTATAACCATATACTTCACACCGTGCCTAAGAACCACATTTGAGCACAGAGGAAAACATAACTTTTGACTTTTATCAAAAGATTATTTCTAAATCTTAGTCAAATTTATTGTTTTAATTAAAAGTCAAAACCCTAACTTCAATTATTTTCTAACATGTTGTTTATTAAATCAAGGGTAAATTACAAAATTCCTCCAGCGATATTATGAAATTAATTACACAAGCTTACAGATTTGACAGAAACAATCTCATATTTAAGTAAATATTACAAACTCCTTTTTTATATCTAAAATACCCTCAATATTTTATAAAAAGCACCCCTTAATTATAAGATCAAAACCAACAAATATTCATAAATCAAACTTTAAAAAAAAAAAGAATTTCATTGTGATCGTTGCTTCAATGCATATTGGTGTACGAAAAAAGGCCCCAGATGAGTGGGGAAGATGACTGGTGGGCACCGAGGAGAAACCCACGTACAAGTTGAGCACTTGGAGCTATAATCAAACATGGAAAACAGAGAGTGAGTGGGAATCTGGCATTATTTGCCACCACGCCTTCTGCTACCATTATGAAAAAAGAGCCACTCATTTGAATGATAACGAAAAAGAAAAGCCTTTAGGGCACCAACTTAATAAAAGAAGAGAGACAGATTCTGCCAAGTGAAAAGAAAAAAGAATGGAAAACGTTGATGCTGATGTTTCAAAAAAAGAAAAAAAAAAAAAAAAAGAAAGTTGATGGATGTTACGAATCATAGACGTCATACATGACATGAACAAAAAAAAAATTAATATTTCCTAAAATAATAACGTAATAATTTTCAAAATTAAAAATAAAGACATGAGTGCAGGTTTATTCTATCTTGTAATGATATTAAAAATAAAGTCCTTAAAATGAAAGAATTTTCAAAATCTGTAATGATAACATAATAATCATGATGATAAACTTTTGTGGAGCCTTGAATAAGATTTTATTCACATTTTAAAAAGGATTAATTTGTGCATTATGTATAATATGTATTATATATAAATGGTTTTCTTAATTAAATTTTATTCCTACATAATATTATTTTTTTTTATTATAATTAATTTTAATATTTCTATAAAATTCTTATTGATACACATACAACAATTGAGCCAATAATATTATTATAGTTAAGTGCATGAGTCTAAAATTATTCTACTGATCTCCAATTCATTCTATATGATTCAAAATTTTTAGTAAAACCTCAAGAAGTTTTAATGCCATTGATCCTTGTACATATTATATAAGATATTCTATATATTTGATGCATATTCTTTTATAATTCTCAATTGTACTTAGTTTAAATAAAAAGGCATTACATGATTTGATATTGTTATTAAACAATAATTAAAAAAATAATAAAAGTGAAAATGAAATAAAATTTAATACTTATATTAAAATAAATTTATGAACAACGTAAGGGACCTTATTTTACGATTGACATGATATGTAATACATTTTTCTTTTTTTATGCTAAAAAGAAATATGCAATATATATTTGAAATATAAGTTTATAATACGATTTTTTATTTGGTTTAAACAAGAATAATTTACAATAAAAACATTGTATAAAATTGTCACTAAGAGTTTTTTCTTAAAAAAAATTCTCTTTAATTTTTCTCTCCTTATCTTACATGATTGTTAACATATGAATAATTATATTTTATAACACATGACTTTATAAAATTAATAGTTTTATTTGTTGTATTACCAACTTATCAATCCGCTTGATTATTAGAGTTTATAAATTTGCTTTAGTTTTAGTACCAGGGTTAACCTGTCAAATCTATTATTCAGGTTATGAGATCCTAATAACCCTATAAAAAAAAATTATTAAATCCAATTCTTAATCAATCTAATATTAAATGATAAACTTGAAAAAAATCAACAAAAAAAGGATTAAAAAACCCAAGTCAACAGGCTTCACATGCGACTCAGATCATAAGACCATGATAACTTTATAAAAAATAAATATAAGACAAATTATAAAGCTTAATTTCCAATCAGCTCAATATTGAAGGATTAAATTGAAAAAAATTCAAATAAAAAAAAACAAAAACAATGACCCGAATCAATATAGGTTAACCTGTCAAACAAAAACAATGACCTGAGTCAATGTGGGTTAATCTATCAATCCCGAGTGAGGAGACCGAGATAACTGCATAGAAAGTAAATCGAAAAAAAATTATAAAATCTAATTCTCAAACAATTAAATCTTGTAGGATGAAATTGAAAAAAAAATCATTTAAAAAAAGAAAAAAAAACTCGAGTCAACCTGACTAAACCGCAAAACTCGTAACCCAAATCATGAGAATAATGCACTCACACATACTACACTCATCATCACAATTCTCACACATTCCTTATATCCTAAAATTTTATAACTAAGTAAACTAATCCTTAAAGAATCTATCTTATCAAGATTTATCATCCAACAAGTGGATAGGTTTGAACTCATGTTACTCGCACTTACTAACAATATACTAAAACATGTGGGGTTTTTATTGTGAAGTCCCTCACATATCATTATAGTCAATTGTTTAAAAAAAAATCAATTTCATTCTTGAATTATTATTTTTTTGCACAATGAAGCCATTTTGAGTCCAAATTTGCATCCAATTACATATTTTTTTTAAAGAAAATGTTAGATTGAAAGTTAGAGGACCAAAGTAAAGATGGTGGGTAAAATAGGTGGTGAATTTGAATTTGAATTTCATACAAAAAAGTTTATTTTAGCTCCCCATCTTTTTAGATTTATAGGTGATCGGTCCTTTTAGTTTTTAAAAATTCAATTTTGGTACTAAAATTCTTTTCCTTTATTTTTCAGTATTTTTCTATGAGAAGAGATAGGCTCGCCAAATTGTGACTTAGAGAGAAAATCATTGTTTACACTTATTTTGACCATTAAAATAGTTAGAGTTTTTGTCAATGGGTTACACTTGGTGAGAAGAGTTTTATGGCGGTTTTTTTAAACCTTAATATTGCCTAAAAAAATATTTAAGTTGAGGATGAGAAAACTTATTCAGTTTGATTTTATTATTTAAGCTGTTTTTGGGTTTATTGGGTTGCTAAATTGGTTTTTGTATGTTCTAAAATTGGTTTTTGGCTTTAAATGGGTTAAGAAATTGGTTTGTTGGGATAAAAACTCATAGCCCTGATTTCTCCGCCACTATACTAGGGGCTAAAATTTGAGCTAGAAGATGATGTGTTGTTTGCCTTGGTAGGCGACGCATTATCTTTGTATTTCAATAGAAAAACATAAAAGGTCATCTGCCTTTTTAAATAATAAAAAAAAAACCAAGTCCATATG
>Ga0325404_1003986_pt1 | contig 15749 bp, 7 predicted proteins | sample PopdelMetagenome_18_FD_205664 | JGI IMG/M metagenome (GOLD analysis project Ga0325404, IMG submission 205664) | Populus deltoides microbial communities from Bellville, Georgia, United States - Xylem-Control-R1 | ecosystem: Host-associated > Plants > Phyllosphere > Stem > Wood/Secondary xylem... | reverse complement strand
ATGAATCTCAACTCCTGAGAAATGAAACGTTGAAGGTGACTTGAAAAAAATTAGACAAAAAAAAATCCAAAAACATAGCAATTAAAAAATTAAGGGTTAAAATCATAAGAAAAAATAAATCAAAGGGGAACAACAAATTTTTAATTTTAGAGTTAAATTGAAAAGAATAAAAATATTAACAAAAGGAAAAAAATCAAAAGAATAAGGAAAAAAAACATTATACAATCAACTTGGATTGAAGGGTAGAATTAAAAATAATAAAACTTTTATAAAAGAGTCATGAAAACAAATTAAGAAATGAAAAGAATAAGGATCAAATTGAAAACACCAATATATGATGAAAATATTGAACATGTAGAATTTCTAAAGGTGTTTTTTTACATAAAAAAGTCTTAAATGTAAATTAAAAAAAAACTAATAATTGTATCTAATTACATAAACTACAAACTATTTTGTAAATAAATTAAAAAAGCCATCAACAATAAATAAAGACGTAATTGGAAAAATTGAGTGACAAATGTAAATTAAGATATTAAATATCGCAATATGAGAAATTTAATTGGTTGTGTTTAATGAATATATTTATAAAAATCAATATGTAATATAAATCGATACATATATAAAATTTATTGAATAAAATAAAAGGAAAAACATTTTATAAAGGGCTGCACATATTAAAAATGTTGTAAGAAAATAGATGTTTTTTTATTTTTAAAAATAATTTTATTCTATATAAAATATATATATAAAAAAATTATAGAAGAATCACGTAAACTTCATAAAAAATTAAACACACTCAATATAATTAAAAAATAATCGTTATTTTAAAAAGGCTAGATATGCAAAAAAAAAGAAATTCACAATGAAGGTTATTAATAAAAAATAAACTCAAAAATTATTTTTTTAAAATACATATAAAAAAATAGTAATTAAAAAAGCAAAAAAAAATAATGTCAGACGTCATGGCCCTGATAAGCCTAGCTTAGCCCATAATGAAAAGGCCAACGCGGGGGGCTTTTTTCTCTTGAAGGTTGTGTACCCCTTCTTTACTAAAAAAAATAGACAAAACATCATCTATAGTTGCCCTGATTCGGTCATTATGGTTGGAAAAACGAGACCCTTGTTTTTTAAACTCAAAAACTTATTTTCAATCAATTTTTGACTCAAAATGCCTAGGAAATACTTTTGGAATCTTATTTAACCAATCAATAACCTCAAAAACATAGAACAAATTGCCCCAAAACCCATAATTAACACAAAACAAAAAATATTTTAGAGCTCAAATATATTATTTTAGGGGTTTTCGAGGTAAGAAAACATTTAATTTTAACTCATTTTATAATATTTGACACAAAGATAGATTGTTTTAGTAGTTGAAATTGTCGTCAATAATAATTTTCTTTCTTCAAGTCAGAATCTAGCGATCCTTTTCTTTTCTCCACTAAAAAAAACTAAAAAAATAAAATAAAATATGATATCAAAATATAATGTTTAAAATTTATAAGAATCAATTACCTAAAAGCTTTAAAAAATAAGGGATAAAATGGCCACCACGTAAACCTGTTTTTTATTCAAATCAATCCAAAAAAAACATAACTCTAATTTAAACTTAATTATAAAAAAACAATCTAGAATCAAATTAAAAATTTTAAAAATTTTTACAATAACAATCCACCATAAAGCATGAACAATAATAATAATTAAAAAATTATAATTAAAAAGCCACACGCAATGTATATTCTGTTAATGCGAATAACCCCGGGTTTCTTCGATCTAGAGTATTATAACTTCTGGTTTTGCATCCCTCTTTCTTTTCTCATTCTTTTATAATCTGTTGACTCTAAATCACCAGAATAAAACGAGCAGCGGAGAGAGAATGTCAACTTTGGACTCGGAGGTAACCCTGGTTCCAGTAGGCGAGACGTCAGGCACTGCTGGTCCTTCTTCCTCCAAGAAACCAAAGTGTTTCGAGATCAAAAAATGGAACGCCGTCTCTCTCTGGGCTTGGGGTACTTTGCCTAACTACTTATTATTAGTTAACTAAATAAATAATTAATTAACCCTATAACTAATTCATTCAATTGGTCTGGTCTTTGCAGATATTGTTGTTGATAACTGTGCGATTTGCAGAAACCATATCATGGATCTATGTGAGTTGTTTTTTTACTGTTTTGGTTTAGGGTTTGATATTTTAATTATTTGGGATTTTTTTTATTGATTAGGTATTGAATGCCAAGCAAATCAGGCTAGCGCTACTAGTGAGGAATGCACTGTTGCTTGGGGTATGCTTTCGGTTTTTGTTCTATATCTATGTGTTTTCACTCTCGATAATTATTGTTGCTGCTGTTGTTCTGTGTTTGTGAACTCAAACGTGTGATTCGAATGTGCAAAGGTTGTCTATGGGCAATAGTTAACTAAAATTAAACCCAAGTCTCCATCCTAAACTAGCTTCTTTCATCTTCTTGTACTTTCGGTACATTGCGGTTTATCAACTCTTTCTTTGTTCTGTCATGCTTTTATTATCTTATTCCCTTTCCGAGTGATGCTGTTTCAGGTTTCGATTTTGAGAGGCAATTTTGTGACGAATTTTAGGGGTGGGTAGGAGTGTGCTATGCTTCAGATTCTCATCTAGTTATTTTTATTTTTATTTTCTTGGTCTATATCTGTGCTAGATTAAGTCGTTAATTATTTTAGATGCTTGTTGAGATATCATGGATTTCTCCGCTCCCATAAGTTTTGTTGGAGCAAAGTTCTTGTTTTTTTATTATTTCAGCAATTTGGGTCCCACTTGTTATGACTTGTGAGCCATTCCATAAGTTTCTCAATCTTGAATTCTTTTCCCTCTTTTACAACTTTGGAATATGAATCAAGATCATATAACAGTAGTTGACTGTCATGGCTTAGTCCTGGTGATGATCAAATATTAATTGCAAACCGTTTTATATTAAATTGAGTGGATTGCAATTCTTTCTTCATTTATGTTTATCAGATTCACTTTCTTGACTGTCTCCTAGTCAAAATATTGTTTACACCCTCGTTTTGTTATCCATACACTAATTGCAATGGTACTTAATGTTACTGCAACTGAGATTAATTAATGGCACATGCTGCCAATAGGGTAAAAAAAACATGAAATCCTATATTCAAGCCAAACATATAGCCTAGATGCATCAATTTGATCAATTGAGGCCTTTTGTGCTTAGAAACCATGTAGATTATTTGCAATAGTTGCTTCCTCTGATCTCTTTGGTTTGCTGCAACAACTGCTACCAACATTCTAACAGACTTTGTTATTCTTTGTTGTGGCTCTGTTTGTCCTTTGTGAGCATACAACTAAGGTTGTCAGAAACTTTTTTTTAACACAACACGGAAAATATAATGTAAACTTGAATCATAAAACTATATGTAAATTTTTTTAACTAATTATATATTGACAATTCCACCCAAATAGTAAATAACAATATAACACAATTAAAACAAAAGGTGAAATAAATAATAGAAAAGTTCAAGCACTTTAAAATACATAGTTCAAATAAAAATTCATACATGATTTAATTAACTCAAAAATACAATACAATTATATCCATAGAATTTCATTAACTAAAAATTAACAAACCTAAAACAAACATTCTGTTGGTGTGTCATGAAAACTAAAACCAGCTTTATTGCCTTTATCTTCCTCATTTTTCCCAAGAGATTCATCAAAATCATCATCATCAAGAAAATTATTATTGCTGGTTACTAGCACCAGCACTGATATTGTGAACATTAGTGCTACTATTAATACCAACAGCAACACCAATATAATCAACAATATTTAACTTAAAACTCCTTGAATTATCTGGATTAATATCATTTTGAATCTCTAAATCATCTTTAATATCATGACTTTCCATTTCAACATCATTAAAAATTTCTTCATCGTTGCTTTCATCTTCTGTACCATTTTTTCTTCGTGTTGCACTATCAATGATACCAAGTAAATCAAAGTTTGATGAACCATCATGCTTTTCTCTCTCAATTATCCAATCATCATCAGATGAGAGATCATCTAAAACTTCACCAAAATCATCAGCTTGTTTTTTTACTTGGTTGTCATTCAATTTGAGAATGTACATTACAAATACCATGTCGTTCATTTTTTTTCTGGTGCAAATGATTTCTTCATTTCGTATGAACCTAAGTAAGCAATTCAAATTGATAACATATAAGATTCTTATTAAATATAAAAACATTAAAATAATAATAAAAAAAAACCATCTCAAATGCACTTCAGTTATGTTCACATCCAGATGAACTACAAGTCAAGTTTAGAACTTGAATTGCAAACTTTTGTGGTTTTGGACATTCATCCCATGAGAATCTCACCATTTAGTTGGAGTTTTTTTTATCCCTTGTTGTCTTGGCAGCCTCAATGTCAAACAACCCTTTTGCACTTTTGAATGAATCAAGTTGTAAGTCAATTTTGCACCTTTCACTTGCATTAGGCACCATCCTTTCTAAGCATTGATATAATCCAATTTTAATGTTAGCATTAACCTTAAAATTGAGGTTATAATGATAATGAGGATTCAAATAATAAGTTGCTATATGTAAAGGTTTGTGAAGTTGAAGTTACCATCCTGCATCAATAATATTCCATAGATATAACTACAAAATAGAAATAAGAATATTAACATTAACATTAAATTAAATAATATAAAAGTGAAATAAATATTTTACATCAACTGGTAGTAGTAAATAAAGAATTAGCAAGATAGATAATCAATATCTTTTTTTCACCTAACCAAAATTCACCTGTATCTTCTTTTTTGCTTGATCAATTGCTTCATATATAAAACTCATAGTTGGTTTCTCATCTGAATCAACTAATCGAAGAACTTTAATTAGATGATATATTGTCTTAATGCATAGAGTGACATCCAAAACTTGTCCACAAAACAACTTTAAATTCACTTCTCTTCTTCGATTCTTGAAAACCCATATGACCTTCGTTGGTTGGAAGTAAACATTGTCATCAACTATAGTTTAGAATCACTCAAGCATCCAAGAGTCAAGTATGCAGTAGCAAACCGAGTTGCAACAGGTCTAATAAAATCATTTTCTTTTGTAAAGTGCCTTAGCATGGAAATAAGAATAGATTTTGGATATATGTATGAGGTAATTCTCCTCCCCTTAGCAATAGTTACTTGATGGACCTTTAGTTTCTTCTCAAAATCTTTCAATATCAAGTCAATACAATGGGCAACACATGGTGTCCAAAACAATCCTTTTCTCTTTCCCATCAACAATTCTCCTCTTGCCTTGTAATTTGCAACAATATTAGTGATTGCTTGCACAATATTTTCCTCCCCAATCCTCTCCACAATAGCATTCAACAAATCAAATACCTTATCAGTAGTCTTGAATATATTGGAGGTATCTACTGATGACAAAAAAATTGTCCCTTTAGGACTATTAACCAAAAAGTTGCAAATAGAACATCTTTTTTTATCATTCCATCTATCAGACATTATTGAACACATAGTTAAATGGAATTGCACTAGTATAGAAAAACCTTGCAATTTGTTAACATGCTTCTTCTTTAAGATCTTTTTTTAGTAGTCAATTGATGGTAGTTTGTGTACTTCCACTCCCACTTGCTACTCTTTTTTCTTTGTCCACTGAACTAATTCCTTCTTCATCTATATCTTCATTTGTTCCAATATATTGAAAAACCTTTCTTTTCTTAGTTGCTTTTTTATTTTTCACCAAAACATCCAAAATCATTTTCTTTACATCTTCTAGTACTTGTTGGCATGGGTCAACATCCTTACGAGTGCAAGCCACATGATGTTTGAAACGGTAAATGCTTCCATTGAAAGTTTTTTTGACAATACTTGCACTGAAGTTTTCTTAAATTCTTATCAATATCTATACCATGTTGCCATCCTATGTCAAGTCTATTGCTAGTGGTATTTTTTTAGATGTCATGTATTCAACAGTTAAAGAATCAATTCAAATCAATCTTGAAATCAGTCGTTAACTTAAGTAATCATCCCATGGTTATTAATATTATAGTATAACTACAACTCTAAAGGTATATTTAAAAAAATAAATGCTAAAAAATAATTACAAACTCATAAGTATTTAGATGTATTGCATCGTAAATAATATTTTATTATATTATGAATTTGAGATTTATAGCAAGCACGTCCCACATATGATGACTTGTGACTTTTGATACAAGTGGAAGAAAATATAGCACAATTATAAAATAGTATCATAATAAATTTGAAATACCGAACCAAAAGTAGGCAAGGAAAGTAATTTATTTCAACTTGTGCATTGTAACGTAACATATGTAGGAAATTAAGTAACTGAAAGATAGAAAATGTTGAAAGCCTCGGATCACTTATTTGGTCGACCGGTTATTCATACTAGAACAAAGAATCACTAACCTGGATGGAGACGATCATGAAATTGGAATTGAAGGAGCAGATCAGACTCACACAGGGAAGGAGAAAGAGAGAGAATAGTAGACAATATAACAAGAAGTTTAAGAAACACTAACCTGATTGATGTCAAAACAAGAAGTTTAATAGAGAGGAAGGACAAGGATTTTGAAAGATCGGCTGGTAGTCTAAGTTTAACAGAGAGGAAGGACAAGGATTTTGTAACTATTTATACTTCATGTAAAATCGCTGACTCGAACTAACTTTTTACCGAGTTTATCGAATTTGCACAAGTCAAGTCTGATTTTATTGGTTTTTTATTTTGTTGTTCGATTTTGCAAGTAGATACAAATTGACTTGTAAAATCACGATTTGACAACAATGAAAATATTGTTGAGCATCTTCGGAATGGTTAGCTGCTGCTTCTAAAGGAATGGTAGTGGTTCTCTACCACCACCATTGTTGCCATTGTTGTTGTTTAAGCTGGAATCCTGAGTGTTTTTATCTTTATTTTCATTGTTTTTGGATATTGTATGTAATTTATAATTGGAGCTGTTTAATAATGATGTTTACCTTTTTTATGTTTGTTTGTTTATCTTCGCATACTTTTTAATTTGTTTCTTATGCTTGTGTCTTTGAGTTATAAAATATGTCAAGGGTGTAAAATTAGACTGGCACCTAATGTTTAAGCAAGCTTCACTGTTATGTCCACAGGGGTGTGTAACCATGCATTTCACTTTCACTGCATCAGCCGATGGCTCAAGACTCGTCAAGTGTGCCCATTGGGTATGTTTCTTGTTGCTTCCCCGGATTCTTTTCATCTTATCGCCTAAAGATTATCTCATTTGTTTTTATTTTTGTGGTGTTGTCTCTGCAGATAATAGTGAGTGGGAGTTTCAGAAGTATGGCCACTAGAACGTTTGGAGCCTCTGGGCACCATTCATTCTTGTTTCAATGTTGTCAAGAAGAATACCTGGATTCCTGACTTCTAACGCGCTTTGCCTCATGTTTGTTCGACTTATACTCTTATGTTTTTTTAATGAAATTCAGAATTTCACACATACTGAGCGCAATTTTTAATAGTATCAATCAAAAAGTCAGTCTGTTAGGGTGGATGCAAGATGTTTTTTTTTCCCTCTTGGATAAAACTGTTTGACGGGTATGCCTTCCTTGTTTGTTGATGTCTCGCATACATGTTCATGGGAAAGTCTTCTTGATGTACCAAATAGATTAATTCATGCAATTGCAGCTTATCATCGATTCTGGTTCTAGAATGTGAAGTTCATCCATGTAAAACGTTCACCACGAACAGAGTTTGGACACTTTATGAGAGCTGCCTTCTATCAAACGTCATCTAGTTTCTAAGTGTGAATAAAACATGTTTATTCCTGGTTATCATTTAATACTTGTATGATTGAATAGCGCTTACCAGGGCATGGTAAGATCCTGACTGTTGTTTCTGAAAGCAAATTATCGACGTTAGCTGTCTTAAAGCGAGTGAGATTCTTTTTTTATAGAGTAGACGTTTCTCTGGGTAAAACACAGGCAAACATGCTCCCTGTTTCATGTTGTGTCTCTCTGTTTAACAGTGAAATATCAGTGCTTAGCATGTTGTGACTCCGTTAGATGATCTAGGTCCCATCCATTTGAGAGCCTTGCTCACGCTCAACAACCAAGAATTCGAAAAAAAAGAGGAGGAAAAAGGGCAAGCTAAGCCGCTCTCTACGAGGGAAAGGAATCATTCCTGAGAGTAGCAAACTCGGGGGGCGAATATCAACACTTCGATGGAGAAAGAGAAGAGAAAATGAACATCCATTGTAGCGTCTGGTCTTTGTAGGGAACCCATACTTTGGGCCCATCGTGGATCTTCATAAGCGGCCTCTTAGCCCAAACTTGTGGGACTTAGAAACAAAAGAAATTTAACCGACGCCTGAGAGATTCGAACTCTCGCGGGGAAACCCCATGTACTTAGCAGGCACACGCCTTAACCACTCGGCCAAAGCGTCGTTCGTGCTTTGTCTGTTTCGTAAGATATATTTAATTCAATATATTCATAACTGATCGAATATTCCCAGGCCCCAAAAACATTAGACACGAAGCAATTTCCTTTGAATAAAATGTGAGGAAAATATATAGTGCGTCTGAGCTTCCACGACGCTCAAGTCTGACCCGTTAAATATCTTCTTGTTACATATGACATGACCACCATTGCCTTTGCATTCTGCTTTCCAGTGCATCCTCTTCGACGCAAGCGAAAAACTTGTTTTATCAAAGAGAAAAGGAAAAGGGTGTTTAGTGCTGTTTAGATTAGTGCCAAAGGGCATGATTATGATTTTCCTCTTCTTTTGAAGACAACTCCAAATTACCAATTAATGGTTTTGTTTTTGCATGCATAAAGGTGAGGGAAAGCATCTTCTCCGCGTGCAAATCATAAGCAAACGAAAGGGAAGCAAGAAGAGAACGTTCTGATTCCTTCATGCCATGTTTCTTTTTTAAAACCATTCTGATACTGTATATCAGAAACACCACGCACAAACAGGCAGAGGCCTAGCTGCTTTATGATTCTGTCTCTACATATGATTTCTAGGTTGAAATGATTCAGAATGTTGCTTATTCCTGAGAATCATGTTTCCAAAGCAAATTACGTATCTTGGGATGAACGAATGAGTGATATTTATGGGAAGATTGGGGGAGAGAGAGTGTGAGTTGCGATCGATGACTTCCACTAACATATTTTCATCCAATGAGAGTTTGGGTTTAGAGATTCAATCAATGGAAGTCGTCAAAAACTCCCCCACCAAGCTCTTCAACACTGTATGTAATTTTCAGTTTAGATTTCCTACTTTCTTTTCTACCGTTACTATTGTCGTCATTCAATCTCAGCCATTTTTTTTTTCTTTTTACTTCGCATATTTCATCACAACTGTTCTGATGCACTTTGCTACCATTCTTAATAGTAAATTTCTTGATATTCTCACAATTAATCTCGTTTTTCGCACATTTATACGCTATTGGGTCTCTTTCTCATCATAATTATTAAGTAATTCATTTGATTAATAAGGCTGATTATCGTAGAAACTGTAATGAAGTAGTTAATATAATTGTAGTTGCATGTGCTTGTGCAGGAGGATAGGTGCGTGGAAGGGAGGGTGTAGACTGTAGAGCTTAGGCTTGAGAAGGCCTCAGAGCATTATCATGCTCGTTTGACTTGTGAATGGGGCTCAAGATGCTTTAGAAACTGGTTCTTGCATGTATATTTGAAATCCAATTAAAAATGTGGTGCTTTTATGTTAAGGGTTAAATCTTTGCTAGAAAATGTGAAAAAATTTTAGTTGAGAAAATTATCGAACTCTAAAAATTTTAAATTTTACATTGAAAAATTATAAGTATTTCAAGTGGTTTATATGGTGGTGGTTTGGGAAGTAAAATTTGAACTTGGAGGATATCAAAGTTTTTAGAGAGAAAACCCTGAATAGTAAGGGTTTTGGATTATACCACCTGCATGTGCTTGGATCAATTTAAATTTAAATTAATTATAAAATAGTTTTTTTATATATATAAAAATATTTTTTTTATCAACTCATGAATAATTAGTTGTTTGGATTCATTGAATATATTAGGTTTAGTACTTGCATGATAAATTACCACCCTATTTAATAGCTAGATACTAATTTTGTTAAAGTCTTAAATATTTTAACTTTTGGATTAATGACTTCAACAATTTTTATGTACTCTTTAATATCATATCTTAAATATTTTTAATGTTATTTATTAAAAAAACAACAACATTAATTATGACATTCTAGGTCTCGTATTTTTTTTTTATTCTTACCTGAGTATCCCCATATCTTTTTAAAGAATGAGACTAGTCTCGTTTAGGATTTATGGCTGTCTTTCTCAATAAATACGTTTCCTAGAGATATTCTAGATCTCGCATAACAAGCCGAGCAAGTCTTCTATTTATTCCGCCAACTTTTTTTTGCCATTCTATTTTTCTACCTACTATCCAATTTTAGATAGATTTGATTGTTGTAGGGAGAAAATCAAGTCTGTTTTTTAAGTTTATAAGCCTTGATCAGTAGTGTAATTTTCTAAAGTGGTATTATTAAAATCATGAGAGATTATTTATATTAAAATTATATACATTAAATGATGAGCAATTTAGATTTAAAGATAAAGTGTAACCCTTTATAATAGCAATGTATTTATCCTTTTATTTTCATCCAAATAAAATTCAGGAAGTATTCTATTTATATTGTTTTAAATTTCAGTAGTTATTATAAATTTATATATATGTGGTTCATTTTATGCTTATATACAGTGGTACGTAGTTGTTGTTTCTTTGTTTGTCACATGCTTATTGATTTTTTATATATTCACATTGCATTATTATACCAAACAATTAATTTTTCACCAATAAAAAACAGACAATTTCAAGAAAGCCCAGCAACAAACAACTGTTTTTAATTAGAAAATAAAGGTTTATTTATTAAAAAAATACTCTACTTTTCTGAAAAATTAAAGTCGAAAAAAAAAAGAAGAAAAACTTCATGTTTAAATGTAATATTTTTCCATCTAAAAACTGAAAATTAGTTTTCTAATTTGTTCTGAGTTTGGAAAACATATTGTGAAGGTTTCCAACAGTTTTTTTTGTACAAGTTTTCTACTGTTTTTCAAATGATAAAAGAAATAAAAAGTATAAGTTTTTTCTTTTATATCTCCACACTCCAAATGTATCACAGAAAGTACTGAAAAGTGAGCACAATTGAAAGTTTCTTCTTGAGTTCATGGTTGTCATCACCTGGGAAATTTTTGCAAATTATATCTCTCACCTTTATATGAACATAAAAGTCATATTTGTTAGAACATCCCAAAATATTACGTAGTTTTTCCCCGTGATAACATATATTGACTTTATTATTTATTACCCAATAATTATAATAACATTAAATTTTCATAAAATAAATAACATTACATGTTTTGGTTTGTTAATATCTTCTAATGGCTTAGAAAATTTGATATTGTGATTGTCAATAACCTCAAGAAAAATCTGCATATCATGTTTACTACCCTTTCATCTAGCCCAAACAAAAGTGAATTGCATGTTAAAGCTATATACAATCATTATATTTTGTATCGGTACACCATTTATATCAATAAATAGTATTTAATTTTTTGTAGATACACATACCCGTAGATATGTTCCATCGATAGCTCCTGCACAATTCTATATAAAACAATAAGCAACAAGTATCAATGTAATTAGATAAAGCCTAAAATTATACAAATTATTAATCTATAGCATTATTGATTAAAAAGTATGTTATCGTTACCTTGAAATGAAGTATATATCTTGGATTGTTCACAATTTCGTGTACTACGTTTAAAAATTTAGGATCTTATAGTTTAATGACATATACTACGAGTAAACTTATTGTTCTTAGAACTTCATTAAATTATCTACTAATAATTTCTCTTAAATATTGAAGTCTTTCCTACATTTTCTTATTTGAAGCACCTAATGCTAATATATATAAAAATATTTTGACCTTCTCAAAAATACTTATCCTTCTTGATGTTTTTAACCTATGTTGGCTTTCTAATTCAAAGTAAAGACTTTGAAATGTCATCGCATCTATTCTAAACATGTTTATAGATCATTTTCAATGTTCATGTAAAATTTCATTCAACCATCGCATTCTTGTGTTGTACGAAACTATACATGATTCTTTATAAATATAATTATTATAGTATAATGTGAGAGCTTTGGCTATGCATAGTACTAGTTTATAATGATCAAACTCTCTACTAAAAAACGACCCATTTTTGTTATCTAAATCATTTTCTTCACCATCATTATCATCATCATTTGTATTGTTATCATCACCAACACCTCCATTGATATCGAAACCACCACCTTAATTAACATAATAAACAACGTGATTCATTACATTATCAAAATCCCCCTCTTATAGTGCATCAAACCATTGCGCGTCCATATCTATAATGAGAGATAATTTATTGTGTTTATGATTAGAATAAATTACAATTGACTATTGAATCATAAAAAAAAAATATAACATGAAAGAAATGATATCATACAAGGTCTTATAAAATGTATCAATATAGGTATAGAATAACAACCATTGTTAAAAATTAAATTTGTATCTATCCAAAAATCACTCGTTGTTATGGGACACTATGGTCAATGTTTAGGTAAATCAGTGGTTTGCTAACTGTTTATATCAATAAAGACATGATAGATATGAACTCTCGTAGAGCAATAAATTTCTGGTTGGGCACTAAAGCTACTATAAATTAAATCAACTTAAACATGCTTCCATATTACTAATGATTTAGGGCCCCATAATAAAATGCATTCAATAGATTCTTTATAGGTTCATAAATTATAACTTCACCGATAATTAGATGGTAAAAGTTGTCATATCTCACGATCATTTGTTATAAAGAAGTTCTCTTAGCAAGGAAGTCATAAATCATATTTTTCATATAACAAAAAGTTTTTCTCTCAATAGGCATTATAAATCACTAGCTTTTGTAACATCCTTTAGAAAATAATAATGAAGTATAAATTTAGAATTTTATGGCACATATGAGGTTGGAAACAATAAGATTTTAAAACATTGCAAATGGTACTATAATTAATGTCGGCATAACTCAAAATACAATTTAACATCCATTATCTTGTTTTCGGTGATGTCTCTATAGACTATAAAGTTACCATTAACTTGAGGGGAATTACCTCTAAATAAGAATAAAATGATTTGCCTAACAGGTTAGTCACTGCCCCCTTTTTTCAATGCATTTCTCTGATATAAAGCTAGTATGTACTAATGGAAATCATTAAAAAAAAAGTCATTAAGATGGGTAGATAATGTTAAATAAAAAAATTAACACAATGTTAATGTAAATCTCTTTTTGCAATTACAAATGTTTGCTAACTAAAAATGATTAAGGTTTTATATCTATGTATCTATTAGAAGTGAAAGGACATTTCAAGGTTTGAAGGTGGGATGGCCTCCTAGCATTTGCATGATACATTTTGGAATTCAACTATTTTTAGGTAAATTCATCACTATACTTATCCTACTATGAACGAAAATAAAATGTGAGATATTACTTCTACAAAAATATCTCTTAATTTTAAAACAACAAAAATGACATAGAAAATGATGTTTTATTGAAAATCTAGTATAGTCCCCAAACATGAAAAACCTAAATAAAATTCTAGCAAAGCTGAAATGTGCATGTGTATTTCATAAATGCCTTTTGTCTCCAAAGACTTTCCTGATATTCTCTAATGTATCCTTGGTTGCTATATTATGTGTAATTTTCTTCTTTGGACAATAAATACATTTGCCCACAAGTTGACCATCAACGAGGACCTCTATATTTATGTTTTCTTTCCATAAATCCATAAATTTTACTTTTGAAATTTTTTTCTAGTGTATTTTGTACAACTCTATCACAGGATGTACTTTCAGATTTTTTTAGGCTAATCATTGATTCCAACAAACCTTTAAATATCTTTCATATAATATTAATCGAGAAACTACTATCAATATAAATAGCTCATATAGTTGTCTCAATAAGGTCAACCAATGTCTTTAGAACTTCAAAGAGCTCATTGGAGTGTAAAGGATAGTCCAGGATGTCTTATGAGAATCTTCTGATATGTTTTTCAAGGCAAGGATTTTAATAGTGCAAATATTAATGTAATTTATGCTTAAATGTCACTCATGCTAGTTTCTTTGTGTCCATGTTAGCAACTCTTAGCCAAATTAAAGCCCCGTTTCCTTGATATTAGGTATAAGGAGTATTGTTTTCTTGTGGAAAGTAGGTTCAACATCGAATCCCCAATATACTCTAAATGCATATATGAGAAATTCTTATCAATAAATGAGGTATATGTAAAAGTCGTCTCTATTAATTTCTTATGGTTGAATTTGTGGTGAAATATTCCCTCTGTTTTATTAAGAACTTATAACCATTTCACTATTGTTAACTCATGAGTCACTTTCAATTGCTTGCTATTTTTAGCTTTTAGTATTGCTTTTATATATGCTATTTTATGATCTTTCTCTTTCTTAGAATCTTACAATACGTTTCTCTTGTAATTATTGGAAATATTTTGTTGTTGTTATATATAGGTTAATAGGTCATCTCTTTATCTTCTTGATGTAGTTAATGCATTTTCTTGAGTAATTAAGCTAGAACCTCCCCCCCCCCCCAACTCTTTAAAATCTGGATTTTTTTTTATTCAATTATTGCTACATTCTTGCACATTACTTATTGTTTGAGTAATTGTTCCTCTTAGCTTTTCATTTATCCAATCAACTATTAAAGGTACTTTAATATATTGGAACCTTAAAGAGGCATCATTTGCTTTATATTTTTATAGGGTGAAGGTAGATTATTAGAGGAGTATTGTCGCCTACAAATCTTTTGTATCTATACTATCTTATTTGTCAAGATAAACATTTAATTTTGTCTTTTACCACAATAGCTTGTCATAAAACCTGACGGTCTTCAAAACTATTGTCATTCTAACCGAAACATTCAGTTGCTAATAGTTAATACGAGAACTCTCCTAGAAGTCTCCAAGCTTTCTAACTCTTTAGCGGCCAATTTTTCTTGAGAATTTTTTTCACACACCACTCACATATCAAGAATATATGCTATAAAACTCCTTAGCTAGTTGAGCACTTTTACTCACTTGCAAGTGCTTCTCCTCCCACGCTTTTCTCCCGCTTTAATGCTAAATTTCTTAGTTACACGTGACAATTTTATTTTGTAAGGGGTGCTTGATATTATGATAGCAGTTGTGATTCAAAATATTTTTTTGCTCAGAAATATATTAAAATAATATATTTTTTATTTTTTTAAAAAATAATTTACATCAGTATATTAATATAATTTCAAAACATAAAAAACATAAAAAAAATTACAATCTCAATATCCTAATAATGTCATTGACAAATAAGGACGCGTTCCGCACCGAAACGTGTATCATTATTTATTATCAGTAATAAATTTAGCTCTTTGCTTAAGGAAAAAAAAAAAAAAGAAAGAAATTAATAAAGAAAAGGAGGTCCGTTAGCTGGATAGCAGAAAGCGCGTGGATATTATGAGGAAATAGGATTGGTATAAATAACATAAAGGAAAAGCACGGTGAGCGTGCGGCCTTTCTGCAGAAAATTGTCAGTATTTGTGGCTTGGTGGCTCGATTTGCGGCACAATCTGTGGTTTAAGTGGACACTCTCTCACTGGTCCCCTACATTACTTTTTTTCTTT